>OGOK01000566.1_pt1 | contig 31715 bp, 30 predicted proteins | sample 1552661 | NCBI WGS metagenome assembly OGOK01 (sample SAMEA2580172, study PRJEB22360) | human gut metagenome | biome: human gut; feature: human-associated habitat; material: faeces | place: Denmark | collected 2008/2010
ACCACCCTTGCATATCATAGAAGAATCTTATTTACAGACTTTTTCTCACAGTCTCGTTAGCATCGTCTCCGTAGATGGTTCTAAGAAACTCCAGATAGTTCAGAACTTTTTTGTAATCAGCCTCTGTCCTCTGGTAGTGAGAAGCCTTTTCAGCTTCAATTGTGTAAGCACAAAGCGAAAAACTTTCCTTGTGAACATCCATTCCTACGTAAACTGTGTTATAATTCATTTGATGACCTCCCTTTGTATGCGGTAATTCCTGTTTTTGTTGTTTGACAATTACATTATACAGGTAAATCCACGAAGTTACAAAGTGGAGGTCATTACATATTGTCTAATTTTTTAAACTGGTTGTATATGAATGCTGAATGATGTATAGTATTTGCAGGAGACACCTTCTTTCGTGAATGCTGTAAATGTTGGTTTGGTCACTTTCATTATACAACACAATCGAATTCAAGGTGTCTTTCTTTTATGCAAAATCACGAACTTGCTCATTTATAGCAATATAGTTATTCGACATGTTTTGTACTAGCTCATTCGAAATAACCATACCTTTCAAGTTTCTCTTCATTACACATTGCCAGTTATATACATTCCGTTTGTAATGATACTTAACATATTTTTGTGACTTATGGCCTATTAAAACAGCATTTAGCCTTAGCCCAACAATATCATGTATATACTAGCTTATTTGCTCCAGTTTGTAAACATTATAAAGCAACTTTCTTCACAGAATGTCGAACTTTTTCCTATTTGTTTCTTTTATCATTACCATTATTTTACATAATCTCTATTCGCGCAAAAAAGGATTAGCAACCTTTCGAAAATGACACGTTCCTAATCCCCTTTTATTTTCCTATCCTATTCCATTTCTTTCCTTCTCAAAATATCAAACCTATCCAATTCCACGCCAAGATCAATCCACAATTTCTGCTTCGGATGCGGCGCACTCTCCATCTGGTTCCCTTCATCATCCCAGATCCCCTTCACCGTAACGCAGACATTCTCCCCATCCGGTTTCATCACTTCAATCTCTTCCCCAACCGAAAACTTATTCCTCTGCTCAATCGCATATCTGCTTTTTTCATTCTTCTCCCCAACGATTCCCAGATACGTATATTCCTTCACATACGTATTACTGTCATAAATCTGGCTCTCATGGTCCGGCTTTCCGTAGAAAAATCCTGTGGTAAACTGCCGATACGTACAGTTCGAAATCTGATCCCGGTACCAGTCCATGTTTTCCTCATATTTTTCAGGATTTTCCAGATAATCGTCGATGGCTTTCCGATACGTTCTGGCCACGGTTGCCACATACAGTGCCGTCTTCATTCTTCCCTCAATCTTATAGCTGTCGATTCCCGCGTTCAGCAGATCCGGAATATGTTCAATCATGCAAAGATCCTTGGAGTTAAAGATGTAAGTTCCTCTCTCGTTTTCATATACCGGCAGGTACTCTCCCGGACGGGACTCTTCCACGACCGCATATTTCCACCGGCACGGATGGGTGCAGGCACCCTGGTTGGCATCTCTTCCTGTAAAATAGTTGGACAGCAGGCATCTTCCCGAATACGAGATGCACATCGCTCCGTGAATAAAGGTCTCGATTTCCATCTCATCCGGAATATGCTCCCGGATTTCCCGGATTTCTTCCAGGGACAGCTCTCTTGCCGTCACAACGCGCTTTGCGCCCTGCTCGTACCAGAACTGATACGTTCCGTAGTTCGTATTGTTTGCCTGAGTACTGATATGCCGCTCGATTTCCGGGCAGACCTCCATGGCGATGCGGTACACGCCCGGATCGGAGATAATGAGCGCGTCCGGCCCGATCTCTTTTAATTCTGCAAAGTAAGCGCGCACACCCGCAAGATCCTGGTTATGTGCCAGAATGTTTGCAGTTACATAGACCTTCACGCCATGCGCATGCGCAAATGCGATGCCTTCTTTCATGTCCTCCATCGAAAAGTTTTTTGCTTTCGCCCGAAGTCCGAAGACCTCGCCGCCGATGTATACGGCATCTGCGCCAAAGATAACGGCTACTTTTAATACCTCCAGGCTGCTGGCCGGGACCAGTAATTCCGGTTTTCTCATGTTGTTTCCTTTCTACTCTCTCTATCATCCTGCTTCCGGGTTCCTTTTGCTCCGGTATGCCCTCGGCAGTCTTATTCTGTCTTCTGCTGTTTCATGGTGATCGCGATTCCGTCTCCCAGCGGCACGACGGATGTCAGCAGCTCCGGGTTGTGGGTCAGTTCAAACAGGTATTCCCGCATCCGCTTGTGGATCGTGCGGTTCCGTCGCTCAACGACGAAATGTGACTCGATTACATCGCCGTCCTGCAGTACATTGTCGGTGATCAGCACGCCGTGTTCGTCGAGCAGGCGTAAAACTTCCGGCAGGAAGTGGATGTACTGTCCCTTAGCGGCGTCCATAAAGATAAAATCGTACGGACCGTCCAGGGTTTTTAAGACTTCTGCAGCGTCTCCCGGGATCAGCATGATGCGGTCGGCGAAGCCGGATTTTTCGAAGTTCTCCCGTGCGATCGGGATGCGTTTTTCGTAATTTTCTATTGTGGTAATCTCTGCGTCCGGTTCGCCGTACTGTGCCATGAAAACAGCAGAGAATCCTACGGCAGTTCCTACCTCCAGGATTCTCTTTGGCTGTTTCATCTTTAAGAATACTTTTAAAAAGCTCTGCATTTCACGGCGAATGATCGGCACTTTTGTCTGTTTGGCCGTCCGCTCCAGATTTTCCAGAAACGGGGTGTGGCCGGTGTCCAAGGAATTGATGTAGGTTACCATTCGTTCGTCTATTATCATGTAAGATTCCTCTTGTTTTGCAAACGTGCGTTATTCCGCGGACGGCTGTCCTTCGGTGTTGACGCCCGCCAGGATTTCCAGCATTTCATCGACGGTCTGTGCGGTGTTCAGCACGTAGGAACCGTCCTTGATGCCGCCGTAGTAGCCGGACAGGCGGTACTGGACTTCGAAAACCAGAAGGCTTTCGTCGATCAGTCCGTTGTCTTTCAGGAGTTCGCCAAGTTCTTTCGCCTCCATGCCGGAACGCACCTGTACGGTGACTTCCTTTCCTTTTCCTCTGGATGCGACTGGCTCCTCGGCAAACACGTCATGTCCAAACTGATATGAAGTTTTCGCTGCCAGAATGACCACAAGAATCACGCAGACGTAAATGAGCAGGCGCACGGTTCCTTTCGCACCTGTCAGCGCTGCGCGGTATCCGGCATCCCTTTTCTTTTCGGACATGGGCGCTCTCCTTTTGATTTTCGGTTTTAGATTTCCGGTACGCCGATGCGGATTTCTTCTGAAATACGGTCCTGCACCTTCTGTACCATCTTACAGACCTCAAGCTCCGCCTCAAGATAAGTGTTTGCCTTCTCGCTTTTACGGAGTGCGTAGGAATCCCGCTCCAGGGAATCTACCGCATCGTAAAGGTCTACGTTTTCGGACTGCTGCAGTCGGTAGTTGCGGATTCGATAGTCGTCGACCCGGCTTTTTAAGTCCGGGTCTTTTTCAAGTTCCTCTTCCATCCACAAGTAATTCTGATATGCCCTGCTCTCCCTCATTTCTTCGATGAGCGCATCCAGACATTCTGTTACTTTGTCCATGGTATTTATGCCTCCATGATGATCGGAAGGATCATCGGTCTTCTCTTTGTTTTCTTCCATACATAATCGCCGAGGGCATCTTTGATCGTGGATTTGATCTTGCCCCAGTCGGAGATATTTTTGGAAAGGCAGCCATCCAGTGCCTCTTCTACAACTTCTCTTGCCTCGCCCATCAAATCCTCGGATTCGCGTACATAGACGAAACCGCGGGATACGATGTCCGGGCCGGCCAGAAGCTGGTTCGTTCTCTTTTCGAGAGTCAGTACAACGACCATGATTCCGTCCTCGGACAGATGCTGGCGGTCACGCAGGACGATATTTCCTACATCACCAACGCCGAGTCCGTCGACCATGATGGCTCCGGTGTGGACTTTGCCAGTTACTGCTGCGCCGTCCTCATCGAGTTCCATGACATCACCGGAATACATGAGGAAGATGTTCTCTTTCGGGATGCCGAGGCTCTGTGCTACTTCTGCGTGTGCTTTTAAGTGACGGTATTCGCCGTGTACCGGGATCGCGTATTTCGGTTTTACCAGGGAGTAGATCAGCTTGATTTCCTCCTGGCAGGCATGTCCAGATACGTGAACGTCCTGGAATACGACGTTGGCACCCTGTGCAGACAGTTCGTTGATGACGTTCGAAACGGCTTTTTCATTTCCCGGGATTGGGTGGGAACTGAAGATCACGGTGTCGCCCGGCAGGATCGAGATCTTTTTGTGCAGGTGTGCCGCCATACGGGACAGTGCTGCCATGGACTCGCCCTGGCTTCCGGTGGTGATCAGGACAAGCTGCTCGCCGGTGTAGTTTTTCATCTGCTCCACATCGATCAGGGTATTTTCCGGGATATTGATGTAGCCCAGCTCCTGCGCGATGGAGATGATGTTGACCATACTGCGGCCTTCGATGACAACTTTACGGCCGTATTTATAAGCAGAGTTGATGATCTGCTGCACACGGTCGACGTTCGATGCGAAGGTTGCGATGATGATTCGGGAATTCTGATGCTCGGCAAACAGGCCGTCGATCGTCTTTCCTACGGTCCGCTCGGACATGGTAAAGCCAGGCCGCTCTGCATTGGTACTGTCGCACATCAGTGCCAGAACGCCTTTCTTTCCGATCTCTGCGAATCTCTGCAGGTCGATGACATCACCAAAGACTGGTGTGTAGTCGACTTTGAAGTCTCCGGTGTGGACGATGATGCCAGCCGGGGAGTAGATTGCCAGTGCTGCTGCATCTGCAATACTGTGGTTTGTTTTGATAAACTCAATGCGGAATGCGCCCAGGTTGATGGACTGTCCGTGTTTGATGATTTTCCGTTTTGTGGTACGGAGCAGGTTGTGCTCCTTTAATTTGTTTTCGATCAGGCCAATCGTCAGTTTGGTGGCGTAGACCGGCACGTTCACTTCTTTTAAGATGTAAGGCAGGGCTCCGATATGGTCCTCGTGGCCGTGGGTGATGACGAAGCCTTTGACTTTGTCGATGTTTTCTTTCAGATATGTTACATCCGGGATGACCAGGTCGATACCGAGCATGTCGTCTTCCGGGAATGCAAGTCCGCAGTCTACGACGATGATACTGTCCTCATACTCGAAAACGGTGATGTTCATACCGATCTGTTCCAGACCGCCAAGCGGTATAATTTTTAATTTACTTCCATTATTCTTTTTCAAATAGCACCTCCGCGCATGTTTTCCAAACGATTCCGTTACCGGTACGGCTTCACGCACGCATCCCCTGAGCGTCACTTCAGGCTGATGGAGCATGTCCCGCACCTGCAGGATTTGCCCTTTAAAGCGCTGTCCCGGTCCCGCTTCGTCTGCGTCCCGGTATGGCTTCAAAACGGCTGGTTCAATAGGTGATGTCTGCCTCGTCATCCAACATGGAAGCAAATACGCCGGAAACGGCATCGAATTCGGTGTCGTCTTCTACCATAACATACTCTGCCTCTGCGTCGGTGTCGGTGGAGATATCCTTCAGAATATAGGCATTTGCCTCGTCGTCCTTTGAATCGGATACCAGAATATAGTTGACTCCGTTGATTCTGGTCTGCTCCTCCACGTAAAATTCTTCTTTGCCGCCATCATCTGTTACAAATGTTATTTTTTCCATACAATATTCCTTTGTTCAGTTTTCCTGTGATTCTTTCTGATGGGAAAGATAGTCCAGATATCCCTGCAGGATAAAAACAGCTGCAATCATATCTACGTACTCCTTGCGGTTTTCCCTGCGGATTCCGGTTTCCATCATGGTGCGGTCTGCTTCGACCGTTGTCAGCCGCTCGTCCCACATAACAACGGGCAGACCTGTCCGTCTCTCTAGCATTTCTTTGAACTCGAGAGATTTTTCGGCCCGCTCTCCGATGTCGTTGTTCATATGTTTCGGGAAGCCGAGTACGATTTTTTCCACGCCGTACTCTTTTGCTATCTCTTCAATCCGGGCCAGCGTCTGACGCAGCTTATTCTCCGATTTTCTGCGGACAATTTCGATTCCCTGCGCAGTAAGACCCAGGGCGTCGCTGACTGCCACCCCTACTGTTTTTGAGCCGTAATCTAATCCCATTATTCTCATAGTAATTACGCTCACTTCCAGGATTCATTTTTGATGTACTCTTTTAACAGTTCCTCTACCAGTTCATCACGCTCTACTTTCATGATCAGGCTTCTGGCCCCCTTAAAGCTTGTGATGTACGTCGGGTCGCCTGACATGATATAGCCTACGATCTGGTTGACTGGATTATACCCTTTTTCTACCATGGCGTTGTAAACGGTTTCGAGTACCTCTTTTACCTGAATCTCCGGCTCTGTTTTTACTTTAAAATATTGTGTGTTACTTAATCCTGACATTCTTTTCACGTCCTCGTATTTATTGATATCATTTATATTCTAATACATGTTATGGGAAATTTCAATCGTGAAATTGCCCAACTATTTGAATGTTACAGTTCACTGCATCTCAGCGAACTGTAACATTCAAAGCCCGCATGGAAAATTTTGCTTTGCGAAAGGGCGGCAGCTATTTCTGATGTTATTTTATCCCTGAAAACGCCGCATTATTCATATGAATTGGAAGTAAAAATCATTTCCAGGATTCTCTGGGCACAGGCGGTCAGGTCTTTTTCCTCGAGATACTGGTCATTTTCGGCACTCAGCGCATCCAGGATTTCGCGGCGGTCGGTGTCGGTTCCCGACATCACAAGATCGTTTCCGGCAGCGATGCATTTTGCGGCAGAGGAGCCTCCGTCGGCGTTTGTTGTGGTCCAGTCTGTCATGATGATGCCGGCAAAGCCCCATTCCTTTCTTGCAGCGGTTGTGCACAGATCGTAGCTGTTGGCGGTGTGGACACCGTTTACCTTGTTGTAGGAGGTCATGATCGCCTTTGGCTGGGATTCTTTGATTGCAATTTCGAAGCCCTTCAGATAGATCTCACGCAGAGCGCGCTCGGAGACGATGCTCGATACGCCGCGGCGGTTTTCTTCCTGATTGTTGCAGGCGTAATGTTTGATGGTCGTTCCGACCCCGTACCGGCTCTGGACGCCTCTTGTGAGGGCTGCCGCCATTTTTCCGCTGACAAGCGGATCCTCAGAATAGTATTCGAAGTTGCGTCCGCAGAGCGGATTGCGATGGATGTTCATGCCCGGTGCAAGCCAGAGGGTCACGCCGAACTCCTCCAGCTCTGCGCCGATCATGCGGCCTACTTCCTCGAGAAGCTCTGTGTCGAATGTCTGCGCCAGAAGCGTTCCGACCGGGATCGCACTGCAGTACTGATAATAATCTTCTCCGTCGGTGTGGAGGAATTCGGTTCCGAAAATACGGTTCTCGAGACGCTGATACATGTTCATTTTGTAAACACTGCCGTCCGACGGATTTTTCTGATAATGGGAGGTGATGCGGATGCCTGCCGGCCCGTCAGCCAGAATGACATTGGCAACACCGTATTTTTCCAGCAAGGAGGCGGTTGTCTCCCCGGCTGCACCCGGTACGGTAACGGCAGCGGCTCCGATGATTTCTTTGCTTCCGCTGCTGCGGCCGCAGACAAGAGCCGTTTTTTCTTCCGGTGTCAGCTTCTGAGCGAGTTCGGTAGCTTTTTCCATTGCCTTGCGCCGTCTTTCTTCCCATTTCGGCTGTTCTGCTCCACATTTGCAGTTTCCGGCGTCCTCTTTCGCTTCTGTTGTTTCTGCTTCAAATTCACAGCCGTTGGCATCGCATTCCTTTGCTTCTGCTGCATTTGTTTCTCCGAATTTCAGAATTTTATACATTTCTTCGGCACTCTTTCCATCGCGGATCAGACCTTTTTCGTCCAGGAACAGCAGCGGGATTTCTGCTTTCTTTTCTTCCCACATCTGCTCCCGTTCTGCTCTCCAGTGCTCCTCTTTTTCCTCTTCCGGCTGAATTTCCTTTAATGCGTCGAGCAGTGGGCAGATGTTGGTCAGATGCTCGGTTTCCACGGTTTTATCAAGTGTCAGTCTCGCAGCCAGGGTTACATCCCGGCTTGAGGTTCCGACCAGAAAATCATAGTCTCCGGCCTCCATACAGTATACGGCTTTGCCTGTCCGGTAGGATTCCAGCAGGACAGTTGGTACCCTAAGGTGCAGTGTCTCGGATTCTCCCGGCTGCAGCAGTGCTGTTTTTCCAAAAGCGACCAGACGTTTTCTCTCTTTTTTCAGTTTTCCAAACGGGCAGGCAGCGTAAATCTGTACAACTTCTTTTCCGGCACAGGAGCCGGTGTTTGTTACTTTTACGGTTACTGTGATTGTTTTTGGCTCTGCATCCGGCTTCCACGCTGCATTTTCTGTTGCTACGTCAAAGGTCGTATAGGACATTCCATATCCGAACGGCTGACGACTCCCACGGGCAAGCCCGTGGGGTTCTTACTACCAAGTTTAGCTTGTAATCGTACATCATTCTCAGACTTTGGAATACAAGTGTAAGTCTATTTGAGTAAGGACTTTTATTGCCGGGCAGTCCTACGACCACATTGACGGCAAATTTCTATCTTTTGATAAGGAAGTATCGTCAATCTCCCTAACGTATTTCATTTATGCTGTTTTTATTCCACTATTTAAAATTTTAATCTGATTCGCCTGAATCCATTCAATTAAGGCTTTTTCCCTCTTGTAATGTTTTTCAAATTCTGTTCTACATTTTGTTTTATTTATCTCTTCTATTTTATCATCGTAACAGTATAGTAAAAATGAGGAATACCAGTCTCGCTGTACCAATGTTCCATCCACTAAATGATACATTCTATCCGACAACTTCTTTTTGACATAAGCATCTGCGGTATGGTCATATTGACTTGCTCTATAATTGCTCGCCACTTCTATATATCTGCCACCAGACACTTCAAATTTCTTTTCTATTGTCGTTTGAAATCCACCAGGGCATCGATTCTTTATTGATTTACCGAAACGCTTTTTCTTGTTAAACTTACCTTTATTGTTTTTCGTAGTCTCTTTCGCTCGTTTCATAAGTTTACTGGCATTTTTAGGCTCTGTAATCAACACATCTCCAAGGCTTCTTAGATAGTTGGCATCTTCATTTATCGCAAGCTGTCTGTTTCTTTCATTAATACGGCATAATTCTGCGTGTTTCGCTTTCAGTCTTTTATAATGATTCGAGTATTTCCAAATCTTTCGACCTTTTTTAATCGTACCATCCTTATTATAATTCTGTGGATTGGTCGCTCGTCTGCTTCTATCCATTGCACAATAATAAATTCTTTCTAATCGCTCGGATTTTTGAATACTGTTCCCTCTTTCGGATAAGTTTTTAAGACCAACCTCCGTATCCGATGTATAAGCAACGGTCTGCGTTCCAATATCCGCACCAATGATACCTTTTCCAAATTTATGCCTTGGATTCCCAAATCTGTCATATTTCGGTTTTGCTTTCCCCTCAATCGTTAAGTGCAAATACACTCTGTATTTCCCACGAATCAACTTTGGTACAAGCGTAGCATAGCAGGGTCTGTAAGTATTGATACAATACGCTTTCTCTGCAAATATCTGGATTGCTTTCTTATCTATTATTTCAGGTTCAGCAAGGTAATCCAAAACAGCGTGAATTTCATCCGATTGAAATCTATCTTTCAGTTGTATTCCAAACGTAGATTTACCAAATTTAAATTGCAATTGATTCTCTTTCACAGAAATTGGAATCCCACGATTCCTTTGTTTGGCTCGAATACAGGGCAACACTCCATATTTAGAAAAGTGGAGTGTCTTACCATTTGCATATAAGCATTTTTCTATCCCTCTCCAAACATCTTCGGCTTTTGTAAGTGCAAATATAGCATCAATCCCATATTTTTTACCGATTGGTATCATAGATGTTCTACAATCATCCCATGTAACATGATATTGCTTTTGCATTTCATTCAGCTGACGGGCAAGTACTTTTCGTTTCTTTTTCTCTTCTGTAGCACCATAAAGTTTCCGTACTTTCCGATACCTTTTCGTACGGATAAGCTGGTCGTAATTCTTTCTCATAAGACCAACCAGTTCATTTCCTGCTTTTCGAATCTTATCAGAAAGAGCTACCACCTTTTGTATATCAGAAAAAGACATATCGGTTTCTACGACCAGGATATGTCTGTCAGAATGTTTATGAAATTGTCTTAGGCTTTTCTTATATTCCTTCTCATTCATGACTTTTCTGTTCCTCTATATACTGCATTACTGTTGCTTCACTTATCTGTCCCACTGTAGATATAAAATATCCCCTTGACCATAAAACACCACATCTTGCATAAAACCGTTTCAGTGTTGGATATGCCTTAAATAATTCAATCGCACTTTTACTTTTGAGTGTTCTAACCACATCGCAGGGAGCGACTGTTTGTGGCACATCTACAAAAATATGGATATGGTCCGGCATTACTTCAAGTGCTTTAATTCTATATCCGTAATCCTCGCATATTTTTTGTAGTATCTGTTTGAGAGTCATATCTGCTTTCCCATGTAATACAGAAAATCTAAATTTTGGACACCAGATAATATGATATTGTATCAGATACTTGCAATGCGAAGCACTATGATAGGGTTTCCTGCTCATCATTCTGTTCTCCTAACTGATACTTTTCCTGAATTCCTCGACGCATTAAATCAAGAAATGTAATTGTTTTCCCTTCCTCAACAGAATAGATACGAGCAATATTTTCCAGTTCTTTTTTCCACTCCATAGGAATTGAAATGTTAATTTGTACATTGTTTGATTTCGGTCTTCCCATGCACTTAACCTCCTTTTTATCTATGCATATATTATACATCTATTCTATGTAAAAACCAAGTAAAAAATATGTGGCTTTCATCCCACAGGCAAACCTATGGGTTTTCGCCACTAATTTATAACCTCTCAGACACGTATACTGTTATCGAAAAGCTTGTAGATTGAATTTTTTCCGCCATTGCCCTATACTAATAACAAATATGTCAACAACGATTAGGAGGATTATAGTTTTATGCATATGCCAGAAATTCAATCTGTTTTAAACGAGAAGAACATCTCTTTTTCTTATGTCGAAGAGGACAACTGCGGAAGCATCGACTTTGAGCACCGCGGTCTGCGGTATCATATCTGGGAATTTGCAGACGATGTGGAGCCGGTCGGCGTGGAGACCAATCTGCGGTATGCAGGGCGCGATGAGGAAATCGAAGGCGATTACGATACGATTCTCGCAGAACATTTAAAGAAAGAATTTTAAGCGATTTCATTTCATTTTTGGGAAAAGATGTGTATTTTATGACGCCAGTTCTTCAACCACAGCTCGAAAAAGTCACGCTGGAACAGTATGAAATGCTTCCAGAAGAGAAACGCTTCGAAGTTTTTGACGGTGTCGTCTACGACATGGCAAGCCCTTCGCAGGTTCATCAGGCACTGTCCATGCAGCTTTCCACACTCATCAATACTTACATTCTTCGCAAAAAATCATATATTTTCTAACGCTGCCAGAAACAGCTCATAGAAGTCATCTTCCCCTTCAAGCGCCGGGGAATTTTCTCCGCCGCCATTGGTGCTGCGTTTGATTTCTGCGTAAAATTCTTCACCTGCCATGGCAAGATCCATTTCATAGATGGAAACGCCATAGGCATGGCAGATTTCGCAGAATGCGTGGATTGGATTCGGATTTTCCCTTGTCTGAAGCAGTTTTTCACGCAGAATGGGGTCTGCCTTTGCTTTTTTCTGCCAAGCTTTTGCCTGCACTGCAGGGAAGTTCTTTCATCGCCATGATTGCTGTTCTCAGACATCTGCGAGCCGTAACTTTTCTCAATCAGTTCGTTTTTTGTCAATAAATGATTTCTTGACGCTTTCAGATCTCTGTGATACAGTAATGGCAGAAACGAGGTGATTGCATGAAAAACACATTTGAGCAGCAGATTTATGAGATCTTTGGAACAACAGATCCAAAGGAGCTGCGCAGGCTTTCCAAGGACGCGGAACAATACCAGCAGTTAGCCCAAAAAGAAGCCCTGCGCCATGCAGCTGGAAGAAAACCTGCTTTTTCGCTGCCACAAATCATTCAGATGGCTGCCATGCAGCAGCAGGGAAAAAGTATTGCCGAGATCGCGCGCACCTTTCAGGTCAGCAGGCAGACGGTATACAATCAAATTGCCCGTGCTCACTGTTTCAGCACGGATCCCGATGTCAAAACGCGGATGTGTTTTCTTTACCGCGATCAGCTTTGCACAACGATTGATATCGACTTCCGTCATGAGAAAATTGCAATCCAGAATTACACAAAAAAAATTCCGCTTCGTGCCTTTGGCGTTGTGGAGCATCCGACCTGGGATGATTTTACCTGGTTTCTGGAAAGCCGCTGTTTTCCCAAAACACGCGATCATGCCAAAGATATTTTAAAAGAAATGGGACTTCCCTTTTATGATCCGCTGCTTATCATTGAAAAAACAGATGGGCGAATGGCCGGTGACGAGCAATGGATCCTGATTCTGAAGAATAAGGAGGCACGCCATGGAACAGATCCGTCTTGATAATCAGCTGCCTGTCAAAAAAACAGATCACACCTCAAAAGGGGACCAGCTCAAGTGGAAAATCGGTAATATCTGGTACAAATCCGACTATATGGGATATGAGGGACTCTCGGAGACACTGGTGTCTCATTTACTGCAAAAAAGCACTCTTTCCCACCCGTTTGTCCTGTATCAGCCTGTTCGGATTGCATACCGCGGCACTCTCCGCAGTGGCTGTTCCAGTCCTGATTTTCTAAAAGCAAATCAGATGCTGATCCCATTGGAAAAACTGTACCGTCAGAATACCGGAGACAGTCTGGCAATCTCACTTGCTGCTTTTTCAGAACCTGCGGAACGCATTCGTTTTCTGGCAGACCAGTTAGAAAACATGACGGGAATTCAGAACTTCGGCGCATATTTGACCGCTATGCTGGAAATTGATGCCTTCTTTCTGAATGAAGACCGGCACACCAACAACATCGCTGTTCTATATGATACAGAAACAGAGCAATATTCTCTAAGTCCTCTGTTCGATCAGGGTTTATGCCTGTTTGCAGACACCAGCAATGACTACCCTCTGGATCTGCCGATGGATGTTTGTATGGAACGCATCGAAGCCAAACCTTTCAGCTCTGATTTTGATACACAGCTGGATGCTGCGGAGGAATTATACGGTATCCAGCTTCACTTTTCCTTTACTACAAAAGATGTCTGCACGGAACTGGCTTCTCTGGCCGATTACTATCCTCTGGAAATCCGCCAGCGTGTTGAGCAAATCATACGCCGACAGATGCGCAAATATGGATATCTGATGCGCAGTTAGAGACAAAGTAAAAACAGTACAGAAAATTCCACACGCTGTGTGTTTTTTCTGTACTGTTTTCTTTTTTGACCTTTTTACACGATCTTATGCTATTTTCTTGAATACCGGAATCGAATCGATTGGTGCGGCGGCAAGAACGGTCTGTCCTCCTTCGTACACTTTTCCGTCTCTGGTATCTTCCCAGCGTCCTGCCGGAAGATATACTTCACGCTCGAACTCGTTCAGATGGAAAATCGGCGCTACCAGGTATTCGCTTCCGAACATATACTGATCCTGCAGCTCCCAGCATTTTTTGTCATCCGGGAACTCATAGAACATGGTACGTATCAGCGGAGAACCGTTTTCGGATGCCTCGTCATACAGCTGTTTGATGTAATCGTGCATGCTGATGCGGATGTCGTAATATTTCTTCATGATCCGGTAATTTTCTTCTCCATAGCTCCACAGTTCATTGGACTGGCCGGTATACAGGTAGCCGCCGCCAAAATCACGGTCATCGAGCGTTGGAATGTTGTGCGGTCCGCGGTCGCCGTGCATACGAAAAACAGCAGAGTAAACGGCAAACTCATACCAGCGGATCAGAAGCTGCTGAAAATCCGGGTCGTTGACATCATCTGTCATAAAGCCGCCGATATCGGTTGTCCACCACGGAATGCCGGCAAGACCCATATTAAGGCCGGCCTGGAGCTGATCATAGAAGGCTTCAAAGGTACTCGGCACATCGCCGGACCATACAACATTTCCGTATTTCTGACTTCCGGCCCAGGCGCAGCGAAGCAGGTTTACAATATTTTCTTCTCCTTCTGCTTTCATGCCGTCATAGAAGACACGGCTGTACAGCTGCGGATAGATATTGCTGCAGGAAAGAGCCGGTCCGTCGATATAGCGGTAATGATCGAAATCGTAAACGCCGAAATCCGGTTCTGAGTTGTCCAGCCAGAAGGCATCGATTCCAAAATCATAATAGTTTTTCTTGCAGACTTCCCAGACGTATTTTCTGGTTTCCGGGTTGAACACATCGATTTCCACGCAGTCCCCCTGGAAATCATACGTCTGCAGGGCGCCGCGCTCTGTTTTAATCAGCAGGCCGCGGTCCAGCATCGGCCAGAAATTCTCGCTCTTCCGGTCTACGCTTGGCCATACGGAAACGATAACTTTGATTCCCATGGAATGCAGTTCGTCCACCATGGCTTTTGGATTCGGCCAGTATTTTTCATCGAATTTCCAGTCGCCCTGTACGGTCCAGTGGAAGAAATCGATGACAATCTGATCGATTTTGATGCCTTCCTTCTGGTAGCGGCGTGCCACTTCAAGCACTTCCTCCTGCGTACGGTAGCGCAGCTTGCACTGCCACAGGCCCATACGGTCCTCCGGGAATTTCGGCGCGCGGCCGGTCACTGCGGTGTAATTTTCCAGGATCTCTTTCGGTGTATCGGCTGCGGTCAGCCAGTAGTCCATATCTTTGGTCGAGCGTGCAGTCCATTCGGTGTAGTTCTTTCCGAAGGTTACCTGTCCGACAGCCGGATTGTTCCACAGCATACCATATCCTAAGCTGGATACGGCGAATGGTACGCTGATCTGGGAGTTCCGCTGCGCCAGCTCCAGGGTGCATCCCTTCAGATCCATGTATTTCTGCTGATACTGGCCCATTCCGAAAATTTTCTCTTCGTCGTTGCTCTCAAATTTCAGGTTCAGGCCGTATTCGCTTCCGCCGATCACACCTTTCCACTCACGGTTGACCGTTTTTAAGCAGCGGCTCTCTTTGCTGATCGTTCCGTCGTAGCAACGGTGATATTCTCTTAAAATTTCCTGTTCTTCTTTGTAGAAGGTGATAACTCCTGCAAAGTTGACCACAGCACGGATTTTTCCATTGGTGATGGATGCGCTGGTTCTTTTTCCCATCGATCCGTCGATTTCCAGATGATCGACCTCAAACTGCTCTGCTTTTGCCTCTGTTTTTTCCGGCACTTCGGTCAGCGCCCAGTCTTTTCCGGAAAATTCCGGAAGCATGGTTGCGCGGACACGTAAGGAATCTTTTCCCCACGGCTCAATCCGCAGTGTTTCTCCGTTTACCTGTGCAATTAACACACCATTTTTTGTCTGAAAACGCATTGTTTTATTCTCCTTTTTTGAAAAGAGAGGTCACAGAAAAATTTGCTTTTCCGTGCCTCTCCCTATATTCTTACATTCCGATGCTTATGCAACAACAACTTCGTTCGCATCTGCTGCGAGTACAGCTTCTTTCTTCTCGTTTCCGACGAATACTTCTACTTTGAGTTCCGTATGTGCACCTTCTACGGATACTTTCACTGTGTCGCCGTCTTTCACTGCTTTTACGGTGAATACATTGTTTCCGTGGATATCCGGAACTTTTGTCTCGGCTGCGTCTTTTAACTGATATACGCAAACAGTTGCGTGGTCAGCGTAGTCGTAATCCGGTTTGGTGTCGCAGTTTCCTCTTACTACGATGCTGTTCTCTCTTACATACAGCGGCATGGAGAAGTAGTCGTAGGTTCCCTGATACCATCTTCCGCCCTCTTTTGTCTCGCCGGTCAGAAGCTCAGTCCAGGTGCCTTCCGGCAGGTAGTACTGTGCAACTTTATCCTCGCGGAATACCGGTGCAACCATAAGGGCATCACCTAACATGTACTGCTGATCCAGATACGGAACGGCCGGGTCGTTCATGAACTCGAATACCATCGGGCGCATTACCGGGGTTCCTTCCTCGTGTGCCTCTACAGATTTCTGGAAAATGTACGGCATCAGCGAGCATTTCAGGTTGGTGAAGAATTTTACTACGTCGCAGGACTCTTCATCGAACAGCCACGGCACACGGTAGCTTGTGGATCCGTGCAGACGGCTGTGGGTAGACATCAGTCCAAATGCGCACCATCTCTTGTACAGATCCGGTGTTGCGGTGCTCTCGAATCCGGAGATATCATGGCTCCAGAAGGAGAAGCCGCTCATCGCGAAGGAAAGACCGCCGCGCAGGGTTTCTGCCATGGACGGATAGTTTGCGGAGCAGTCGCCGCCCCAGTGTACCGGGAACTTCTGGCTTCCTGCTGTTGCACTTCTTGCAAACAGAACTGCCTCGTTCTCGCCTTTTACTTCTTTTAACAGGTTGAATACTGCCTGGTTGTACAGGTATGTATAGTAGTTGTGCATTGCCTGCGGATCGCTTCCGTCGTGGTAAACAACGTCAACCGGGATTCTCTCGCCGAAGTCGGTCTTAAAGCAGTCTACGCCGCAGTCCAGAACAGTTCTCAGTTTATCGGTATACCATTTAACCGCATCCGGGTTGGTAAAGTCCACAAGGCCCATACCTGCCTGCCAGTTGTCGGTCTGCCATACGCCTTTTCCGTCTGCTCTCTGCAGCAGATAGCCGTTTGCTGCACCCTCTTTGAAGAATGCGGTTCCCTGTGCAATATACGGGTTGATCCATGCACAGATGTGAAGACCTTTGTCGTGATATTTCTTTAAGGTTGCGCGGATATCCGGGAAGCATTTCTTGTCCCACTCAAAATCGCACCAGTGGAATTCGTGCATCCAGAAGCAGTCGAAGTGGAAAACGCTAAGCGGAATATTTCTCTTTTCCATTCCCTCGATGAAGGATGTGGTGGTCTCTTCGTCGTAGTTGGTGGTGAAGGATGTGGACAGCCACAGACCAAAGGACCATGCCGGAGGAAGTGCCGGACGGCCGGTCAGTGCGGTGTACTCGTTCATGATCTTCTTCGGTGACGGGCCGTGGAACAGATAATATTTGATTCTCTCGCCCGGTACGGAGAAGCCGACATACTCAACTTTTTCACTTGCTACTTCGAAGGAAACGTTGTCGGTGCTGTCAACGAGAATACCGTAGCCGTTGTTTGTCATATAGAATGGTACGCATTTGTATCCGATCTCGGATGCAGTACCGCCGTCTTCATTCCAGGTATCGACAACCTGTCCGTTTTTCACGAATGGGGTGAATCTCTCGCCAAGGCCGTATACGCACTCACCTACGCCAAGGGACAGCTCACTTACCATGTATGGCTGATATTTTTCGGTCATGTAGTTCGGTGCCGGCAGCATGGTGCTCTGCTTGCGATCCCATCTGATATAGGAAAGGTTGCGGAACCCGCTTCCGGTCAGGACTTTTCCGTCTGCCTCGAAGGTGTAAGCGAAGATTCCTTTTCTCTGTACGCGTACCAGTACGCTTCCGGTGTCGAGAACTGCCTCATCGTCGTTGATGGTAACGGTTACGTCCTCGTATACGCTCTCTGTTTTGTCGAAGGACGGAACTTTGTTGTCGTATGCTTCATAGTGCCATGCTTCCATGGAGATGGTATCCGGTGTGTGTGCCACGAACTCAACGGTGATAGTCGGCAGGTTCAGGGTCATACCTCTGTGCTCGATCGGGCGGGTGGTAGCCAGGATACGCATACCGCCTGGAATCTGCTCTACTTCATAAGCCTGCATTGCATGGGATGCATTTGCTTTTTCACTCGGAAGCCAGTAACCTTCTGTGAATTTCATCTTTTCATTACCTCCTGATTGGATGAGCCTGAAACAGATAGCTGAAAGCACTTTCTTTTCATCAATCTTTACAGAATTATTGTTTCGGGCTGACGTTTTTTGGTAATTTTATACTACCACACTCTTGTTTTCGAAAACAGGGCGGATTCTGTGAAAAAATACGGCGATATTATCTTTTTCTATCTTTTTGGTGTATTCGGGGGCTGGGATGCAAAACGGGAGTGTGCCCCGCAGACGTCTGCAAAAGACACACTCCCGTTTCTCTTCTGTTTTTTCTTATGCTACAATCAGATACGCAATGACGGCCAGCAGGATCTGCAGGATCACAAAGCGGATCACAACCTGACTGTCGGACCATTTGTATTTCAGGCGGACATGGTCATGCAGCGGTGTTCTTGTATTTTTGAGGATCGCGATTTTCAGGAAACGGAGTAAAAATACTTTGACAAGGCCGATTCCTCCGTCGACGATCATCACGCCTGCCATCAGCAGATATAAGAACGGATGGCGGGACTGCATGGCAAGGATGGCGATGTAGAAGCCAAGTGCTCTCGAACCGGCGTCTCCCATCAGCATGCTGCTCGGCGAGGTGTTGAAATACAGGTACGCGAGAAGCGCTGCCACGAACAGGTAATTGGCTACGGTGAAGCTTCCGAGGACATCGTGGAAAATCATACTGAACGCGAAGATAACCACACAGGAAAGGCTCGCGCAGAGTCCGTCGACACCGTCGGAACAGTTTGTAACGTTGATCGAAATCCAGATCAGGATGATGCCGAGGATTATGTAGACCACTTTCGGAATCGTAAGGGACATGCTTCCGAAGTAGATCGTGGTGGAATTGTAATTCACAAAGGTGATGACGGTCACAATGGAGATGACGAGGTCAATCGCGCCTTTTTTGTAATCGCTCCACGGGGTTTCGGATGCATCGTCGAGGTAGCCGCTCAGCATGATGCAGACGAGCAGGATCGCGTAGATCACATACTCGGCGCCAAGAGGCAGGAACAATACGCTTCCGATCAGGAAACAGATGACGATCACGAGGCCGACGCCGCGCAGTTTTCCGCGGGAGAGGCCGCCGTTTACGGCAAATTCTCTGCCGTGATCGCTCGGCAGAAAGGAAAATGGATGCTTTAACGCCAGAAAGGTCAGCAGAAAGGTGACCACGATTCCCAGCATGGCGATCTGGCCGGGATTTAAAAAGTTACTCCATACTTGATACATACGTTTTCTTCCTTCACTTTTCTTTAGATTGAGTTTGCACGAAGCCGTATGTGACGTGGCTTTGTGTTCATTTATTATAACAACTTCATACAAAAATTGCTATACCCAATTCGGGGGTTTCGTGATAAGATAGTGATACACTAAGTTGAACAAAAAAGGAGTTTTTTATGCCACGCAAAGATCATCTGCCGCGCCAGACACGCCAGGAACACATCACGCTGCAGCCGAACCGCAGCATCGAATTTCGTGTAACCGACGATTTCGGCAGTTTTTCGCCGCCGCACTGGCACGACGCGCTGGAAATTATTTATATTCTGGAGGGTTCCTCCATTGTCACACTCTCGGACCGCACAAAGACCGTCCTTCCGGGTCAATTTCTGCTGATCAATTCCGGGCGTATCCACACGGCGCGCTGTCCGTCCACGGGAAACCGCTCGATTCTGATGCAGATTCCGGATGCGTTCCTTGCGAACTATCTGCCTGATCCGTCACAGCTCTGGTTCTCGATTGACTACGACAGTACGAATCCGGAAGTGCAGAAAAATATCAGCCAGTTCCGGCGTCTTCTGCTTTCGATGATGCAGCTTCATGAGGAAATGCCCGACGGCTATCTGCTGACGTTCCAGCGGGAGCTTTTTACGTTTCTCGATCTGCTCTACACGAAATTTTCCGAGAAGAGCCCGCTTGCGCACCACCCGATGAGCTCCCGGACGCAGACACGGCTCGATACGATTCTGACGTACACGCAGGAAAATTACCAGCGGCCGATTACGCTGAAGGAGGCTGCCGATGTTGTCTCGCTGCAGCCGGAATATTTCTGCCGGTTCTTCCGCCAGAACATGGAAACGACGTATCTGGAATACTTGAATTCCTACCGTCTTTCCCGCATCTACCGCGACCTGATCGCCACGGATCTGCCGGTCGGCACGCTCGCGGAAAAGCATGGTTTTACAAACGATAAACTGTTTCACCGCCTCTTCCGCGAGCGGTTTCACACGACGCCGCTGCAGCTTCGGAAGGCAGCACGCGAGAAAGGATCCTGATAGCTTTCGCTGTTTTTATATCTTTGAGAATGGGAGTTTAACACGATGACAAAAGAAAAACTGGCGCTTGCCGTCATTGAACGTTTGAAACAAGAATATCCTGACGCCGACTGTACGCTTGACTATGACCAGGCGTGGAAGCTGCTCGTCAGTGTCCGCCTGGCCGCACAGTGCACCGATGCGCGGGTCAATGTTGTGGTGGAGGATCTCTACGCAAAGTATCCTGATATCGATGCGCTGGCAAACGCGACACCGGAGGAAATCGAGGAAATTGTGCGGCCGTGCGGTCTTGGAAAGAGCAAGGCACGCGACATCAACGCCTGCATGCGCATGCTGCGCGACGAGTACCACAGCCAGGTGCCGGATGACTTTAACGCACTTTTGAAGCTCCCGGGCGTGGGACGGAAAAGTGCGAACCTGATTATGGGCGATGTATTCAAAAAGCCTGCGATTGTGACGGATACGCACTGCATCCGGCTGTGCAACCGCATCGGGCTCGTGCATGACTGCAAGGATCCGAAGAAGGTGGAGATGGCACTCTGGAAAATTGTGCCGCCGGAAGAAGGAAGCTCGCTCTGCCACCGGTTTGTGGAGCACGGACGCGAGGTCTGTACTGCGCGGACGACACCGCACTGTGAACGGTGTGTGCTCGCGGATATCTGTGAGAAGAACGGCGTAGAAAAATAGCATTTTTCTATGCGTTTCCATGCGAAAAAGGCTTTTGCATACCGGACAGATTTTTCTGATTCTGTCCCGGCTGCAAAAGCCTTTTTGTTTCTATTTTTTATACGACCGAAAGAAGTCCGTCAGCGCTTTCAGCGTTTTCCCGAGCACCTGCACTTCCTCTTCTCCGAGTTCCGCCATCACGGCATCCGTCATCTGCTCGTGGAATTTTGCGTGATGATGGAATGCCTGCCGTCCCTTTCCGGTCAGGTGGATGTAGACGATCCGGCGGTCCTTCTCGCTGCGCTCCCGCTCGGTGTAGCCTTTTTTCACCAGACTGTTCATCGACGTTGTCAGCGATCCGACCGTGATGTCGAGCTTTGCCGCGATCGATGACATATTGCCGCCCTCCAGGCCGACGGCTTCTATGATGTGCATATCGTTGTTCGTCAGATCCTTGAAATCCTCGGTGATGATCGCCTCTTCTTCCAGTTTTTGTATCTCGTGAAACAGATGGACCAGTGTCTCATTGATGATTTCTCTGTTATCCACTCCTCTTCCCCTTTCCGTCTGTTCTGTCCCTTCTGAACAGGGTTCCGCTCTTTCTGTCTGTATTGTATCAAAAAAGTTCCGGACAAACAATACCAAAAACTGCCTGGGAAATGGCGGATCGCTCCGTGCCGTTTCCCAGGCAGTTCTGTTATGTTTGATTCAATTACATCTGCCCTTTTTTCTTTAACCGTGCAAAGCAGATCAAGAAAAAGCAGATGCCGTATACGGTTGTGATCGGGGTGGACATGCCGACGAAGGTCAGGTTCGTATTCGGCAGGTGTGAGAAGAACAGCGCCAGCGGAATACGGATCAGGCAGGCGGAGGTGATTCCCTGGATCATAACCGGGATGCTGATGCCGCGGCCGTTGAAGTATCCGATGCTGCTGAACAGCACACAGGTCAGAATACATTCCGGTGCGAAACCGCGCAGGTAAGCGGCGCTCTGCTCGATAACGGCCGGATCGCTCGTGAAGATTCTGGAGATGACACTTCCACCGAAGAAACCGATGCAGAAAATCACAACTCCAAGAGAGCAGCCCGTTGCGATTGCGGTGAGGAAGCCCTTCCACGCGCGGTCTTTCTTTCCGGCTCCGGTGTTCTGTGCCACGAATGCTGACACAGACTGCATCACAGAGGACGGGATCAGCATGATGAATGAGGTCAGCTTCTGCGCCACACCGTATCCGGCGGACGGCATCAGGCCCATGCCGTTGATGATCGAGTTGATCACAAGGAAGGAAATCTGTACGGTCGTCTCCTGCAACGCGATCGGCACACCGACGTTCAGGACTTTCTTCAGCTCGTCGCGGTCGATGCGGCAGTCTTCTTTTTTGAATTCAATCGGCAGATTGCCTTTTTTCAACACACCCATGGAGGCGATGACAGAAATCAGCTGCGCCAGAACCGTTGCAAGCGCTGCTCCCGCAACGTCCAGTTTCAGCACACCGACGAAGAACAGATCTCCGGCAATATTGGCTGCGCAGGCGATGCCGACGAATAAAAGCGGCAGATTTGCATTACCGATTCCGCGAAGCACGCTGCTGATGACGTTGTACGCGATGATGATCAGAATACCGCCGGAACAGATCCGCAGGTAGAGGACGGTTTTGTCAAAAGACTCCGCCGGGACCTGTAAAATATTGGCGATCGGGCCTGCGAACAGCTCCAGAATCACCGTCATGACGACACCGATGATGGCGAACAGAACAATCGAGGTTCCCACGGTTTTGCCGGCCTTATCCGGCTTGCCCTCGCCGATGTGCTGGCCGATCATAACGGTCGAACCCATCGCAAGGCTGGTGATGATAAGTGTTACCATCTGCATGAAGTTGCTTCCGGTTCCGACAGCGGAAATACTCGACGCATCGCCGAACCAGCCGACCACGAGAAGGTCGACCGCACCGTAAGCCGCCTGCAGAATCAGCGCGCCGAGCACCGGCAGCGCAAAACGGATCAGGGACTGGAAAATCGGTCCCTCTACAAACGATACTTCTTTCTTATTTTCTTTTGCCATTGTTTTTCACTCCTTTTATTCCCGGCATCGTTTCCTGCATCCGTGTGATTGCATGCACAAATTCGTCCACCACCGCGTCGTCCAGATCTGGCAGGCGGGATGCCCATTCCCCGTGAAAGTGCGTCACGCGGAGTTCCACAAACTCTTTTCCCTCTTCGGTCAGTGTCAGGTTGATCACGCGCTTATCTTTTTCATCCGCCTGTTTCACGAGAAGATTTCTCTCCTCCAGTTCCTGCACCAGCTTGGTGATGCTCGGCAGCGTTGTGTTCATATAGCTGCTGATGTCGCTGACGCGGCAGAAGCCCTGCTTTTTCTGAATCTCATTCACCGCATCCAGCACATGCACCTGCCGCGGCTTCATACCGTCCGGCAGGTCCGGGAGCTTCTCGATCAGACGCTTTGCATCAAAACACGCATCCAGGAACTGCTTTAATTTTTCCTGTGTCATGGAAAAGGTTCCTTTCTGTTTAAAAATTAGTTATCTTTAGTAATTACTTTTGATAAGTATAGCAGGAAATGAAAAAATGTCAAGAGGGAACTGATGCTAAAAAAGAGCTGATTGAAAGTTCTGGCAATGCCAGATTCTTTCATCAGCTCTTTTCCATATCCATTTGTCACTGTTCAATGAGCTGCATTTCGGTGCCCCCCGCCGGATTTTATGCTTCTGATCGTCTTTTCCAGTACCTTCATCTCAACCGGTTTTGAAACATGGGCATTCATACCGGCTGCCAGAGAATGCTGGATATCCTCAGAAAACGCATTGGCGGTCATAGCAATGATTGGAATTGTCTTTGCCAGTTCATGGGAGCTTCTTCGGATTGCTTTTGTTGCCTCATAACCATTCATAACCGGCATCTGCACATCCATCAGGATCATGTCATAATCCCCCGGAGCAGACTGCTCAAATGCCTCTAAGACCCTTTTACCATTTTCACAGATTGTACACTCTGCACCCTCAATCTTTAACAATTCCATCAGGATTTCTGCATTCAGCTCATTGTCCTCTGCACACAGAAACCTCATTCCTTTCAGGACATTGCCAGCCGGTTCATCCTTTTCTGCCTGTTCTGCTGAAGAAACAAATCTATCTTCTGCTATTCTCAGATCTATAAGAACCTCAAAACAGCTTCCCTGGCCCAGTTCACTCTCCACATCAATGGTGCCTCCCATTGCTTCAACCAGATTTTTGGTAATAGCCATTCCAAGACCAGTTCCCTGTATCTTATTCGTCATAGAACTTTCAGCACGAGTAAAAGCATCAAAAATTGTATCTTTGAAATCTGCCGACATTCCCATGCCATTATCGCTGACCAAGAAACGGTACTTTGCGTAGACAGATGACTTTGTCTCACATTCTTCTACCAGAAACTGAATTTTTCCACCTTCCTGCGTGTACTTCACTGCATTAGAAACCAAGTTGCTGAAAATCTGCATCAGATGAACCTGATCTCCGTTCACCCACTCGTGCCGGATGTTTTCTTTTATGATTGTAAGAGTCTGATTTTTTTCGTCTATCTGTGAATGGAATATGGTATTGAGTTCTGTAATAAAATCCAAGATGGAAAAATCGGTATACTTAAAAACTGTTTTTCCTGCCTCAATTTTGCTCATATCCAGAACATCATTAATGATTCCTAACAGATGCTGTGATGAAATGTCTATTTTATCTGCATACTCTATTACTTTCGCTTTATTACCGGCATCATGTCTGATCAATGATGTCATGCCGATAATTGCATTCATTGGTGTACGAATATCATGTGACATATTGGACAGGAAATCTGTTTTCGCCTTATTTGCATTTTCAGCGGTCTGCAAGGCTTCCGTTGTAATGTTCTTTGCTTTTTTCAGTTTTTTATTGGACTCCTCCATTTCCTTCATTGCCTGCGTCTGAATCTCATTATTTCTTTTTTCGTATTCAGCTTTTTGCTCAGCAAGACTGCGTCTGGAAATACTGTAGAACAATCCGGCAAAAAGCAAAAGTATAAAGCCTGCCATGAGTATTGTTTCAAACACTATTGTTTTCTGATAATCTCTCAGTACATTATCTACAACACTTTTTTCTACAATACAAATCAGCATGGTGTTATTATTTTCTATCGGACAGTATCCCAGATAGTAAGGTTTGTCACTTTCCACAAGTTCTACCCCCTGTTCTCTGCCATCCAGCTTTTTTTGAAGAGAATCAGCCTCTTCCTCAGTGATAGCCTGATCTCCTTTTAAATGCTTTAACAAGAAATAGTTCCTGAAAAATTTATCTTCTTTCTGATTTGTATAAGTAATATTTCCGTCGTTATCCAGCATAAACAGATACGCATTCCCGTTATAGCTTTTCACACTTAACATGGAATCTAATTTTGAATGATCATACAAGGTTCCAATTGCCGTATAAGTTTCCCCCTTAATCGTATATTCCTGACATGGAATTGCAACCAGATAACCATCTTTTTTCTTCTGGTTGTAATCAAGAGTAACCAATTTTCCAATATTATATCCGTTCCTCAAATCCAACAAAAGTTTACTTGGCATGTCAACCCGAAGTTTTGTTCCATCAGTGGTTATTGCCTTTCCATTTTCCTGGAGAAATATAAGTGTACTTTCAGATTCTTTCTGCCATGCCTCAAAGAACTTCTTGTTTCTATCCAGTTCAATAGATCTCACTCCCTCTTGAGTAAGAAAATCCTCAAGCATATGCAGCCGACTGTAGTATCCATTCACCTGCAGATCATAGGTCTGCTGTATCTGTTCAACAACTGCTCCCATACTGCTTTTCCCGTTTTCTGCGATATAGCTGTTCATCCTGTTCAAAAGGAGCTTTACAAAAATTAAGTTTAAAAAGATAAGAATTAAAAAGAACAATGGTACTATCATCTTTTTTCTTTTTGTTTTCGCCTGTTCTGTTCCCACTTTTATTTTTCAACCTCTATATAATCTTCCGGTGCTGACGGCTGCTGTCCGTTTTCCATTGCTGCGGTCCATGCACTTGATAATGTTGTGTTACCAAGCCGCCTGATCTCACATTCCGGATTTATTTTTTTCAAAACAGACATTGTGGTTTCTGTAAGAAGAATAGAGTACTCCTTTTCTTTGTCGATTTTTTTCTTATTTACTTCTATGTCCTTTAATGAGAATCCGTTTTCCTCCTGCCTGACGATTATTTTCATACCGGATGCAATTGGTAATTCATATTTATTGGTTACATGAAATTTCTCATCAGAATCAGCAAGATATTTCTCCGCAAGTTCATAAATCTCTTTGCCATTGATTTTTGCCAGGTATAATGGTGTATCTGAACTCTTTGCTGTCATCAGACCAACCCGGCTGCAGGTACACTCCCCTTTGTAAATGGAGGAAGTAAAATAATAATATGGTGCCAAAGCCAGCTGAGCATCCTTTTCTTCTCTAATCGTAGTTAAAATAGAAGATGCCGCATCACGACCGTTTTTATCATTTAGCGAAATGGAATATTCATTTTCAAAATTAACTGTGGTTTCTTCTTTTGAATCCTTACTGTTCATTGTGCTGCGAAAAGCATCATAAGCCTGTGTTTCATCCATTTCCCCTGACAATAATCTGTGAACAGCCTCAAGACTGGCATAAAATGATTTTTGAGCAGAATATCGGATATAAACAGAATTATTATTAATTTCATCTTCCAGTCCAGGTACATCTTCCATCATGTTTGGAACATCTACATTTAATGAAATTACACCCTTTCCATCTGCGATCAATGTTTGTCCTTCTTTTGAAATCATACACTCCAGGACATCGAATGCCAGGTCCAGTTTTTCCTGATCTTTTTCCAGTTCTTTGTTAAATGCAATATTCAGAGAAGGGGTCATATTTATAAAAGCTTCATCCGAAATCTGTGAAAAAAACGGTATACGAGTTAATTCTGCATCCATCTGTTCCTGAAATTCCTGCATAAGTGCCGGATAACCATGAAACATTGCTGCTTTTCCCTCAAGGAACATCTGCGTTGCAGTATTAATATCGACGCTGATATCATCACTTGTAAAATGTGAGTCCTTCAAAAATGTATTGGTTTCTGAAAAAATACGTTTCCATAACGCATCATCAAACGCGATATCCCCTGATGCACTTTCAGCTGAGCTTCTCCATTCGATTCCATCCAGACTCATGAATTCCCCAATTGCACCTGTCTGAATCACCTCATGAGCAGACCAGTCTTCTGCAAGATCCAGGGAATACGGTTTTATACCATTATCATAAAATTGCTGGCATGCCTGTACATATTCCTTATAGTTTTTCGGTATCTTGATTCCATACTGTTCAAACAATGTCTTGTTGGCAATAATCGTCTGCGGTATACCGCAGATAGGAAGCCACTGAATCTCATTTTTTGAATTTTTATAATATTGCAATGCATAGGAGTAATACCTGGAAACCACGTCATAAGAAGCAAAATCCATTAGATATGGCTCCAGATCCTGTGCATCTTTTCCAGAAAATCGACGTACGGTTATGATATCCGGCAGTTCACCATGTTCCTCAAAATAGCTATATAAATCGGTATCATTGTTACCGGTAATAAACTCAATATCCTGATCTGGAAACTGCTCATGGATATAGGGTACAATATTTTTCATTAAACGATTTTCCCACAGATACACGGTAAGGTGATCGTCATTTTTAGATACTGCTTTTTGAGATTGTCCACAGCCAGACAAAACAGTAATTGCTAAAAGCACACCTGGCAGTAATGCTGTCAGACATTGTTTTGCCTTTTTCATCCTCATTCTTTCCTGATAAAATCATTAATTCAATAATTGGGAAACAATTACAGCCAGTTTTCCAGAACATCATTCAGCTTATTCATATCCAGCGGTTTCGCGATATGTCCATTCATGCCTGTATTTTTGGCCAGCTGTACATCTTCTGCAAAAGCATTGGCAGTCATGGCAACAATAGGCAGTTTTCCCTTTTCACCCGGAAGGCTCCTGATTGCTGCAGTTGCCTCATAACCATTCATGACAGGCATTTGGATATCCATAAAAATAAGATCATACGAACCTTTCGGAGAAGCTTCCACTTTTTCAACTGCGATTTTTCCATTTTCTGCTGTTTCCACTTCTGCCCCTGTCATCTGCAAAATTTCACCAGCAATTTCTCTGTTCAACTCATTATCCTCAACCAGCAGAATCCTTTTTCCCGTGTAGTCTGATTCTGACAGCTTCTCCAAATAATTTCTTGCTGTTTTTTCTTTTCTTCCTGAAGTAAACTGCCGCAGTGTAGCCGTCAGCCGGGAACGGAACAGCGGTTTTGCAATAAAAGCATCTATGCCCGCCGCCTTTGCTTTTTCTGAGGAATAAGCAGAAGATAATACTTGTCCGCAACCGATACTTTTTGCTTCTGGTTTATATACTTTTATATCTGCAATCGTACAAGTTTCATATCCCCATGCATGGTCAATCAATAACTCTGCATTAATGCCAAATAGCTTATAAAGTAATTCCTCATTATGATATTCCTTTTCTTTTCCAACAGAGCATCTAGCAACGTCTCCCATCGTGTAAATTTGATATGCAGCAAGCTTTTTGGCATATCCTTTCCCTACTCTCCAGAAATCTGTAATCGGCTGATGTTCCCATAATTTCTTTCGATATGTTATCTCATCAAGATAAGCAATTCTCACCCCATACTCGTCTGCCGGCACATGCTTTGCCATAATGTCCATTGCAATCTTTGCAAGATATAGATTCGTACCAATCCCGGCAGTAGCTGTAATCCCTGTTTCTTTTAATACATCCTGTATCACTTTAGAAATTAATTCTTTTGCCCCCATCTGATAATTTGTTAAGTATCCTGTCAAATCAATAAAAACCTCATCAATCGAATATACATGAATATCTTCTGGAGCAAAATACCGAAGGTATACCTGATATATTTGTGTGCTATATTTCATATACAATGACATCCTCGGAGGTGCTGTAATATATGCCAGGGCAACCGAAGGATCACTTAATTTATCTGAATGAAAAGATTGTCCTATGAATTTATGCCCCGGAGCAGTTTCCTGTCTTTCTTTATTAATCCTCTTCACTTTCTGTATTACTTCAAATAAGCGAGGACGTCCTGGAATACCATATTTTTTTAAAGAAGGAGAAACGGCAAGACATATGGTCTTTTCAGTACGGCTCTTATCGGCAACAACAAGATTCGTTGTGAGAGGATCTAAGCCTCTTTCCACACATTCCACTGATGCATAAAATGATTTTAAGTCGATTACAGCATATATCTTATCCAAATCTATCCCCCTCCTTAAAATAACAACATTATTGATTTAGTATACCATACGTATGTTCTTTTATCCACAAATATCCCATACTTCTTAACATATTTTTCTCATAAAAGTGCTAAATTTTCATGATATAAAACGAATTACTATTTGTAATTAATATTTTCATTACATACATATCATATTCTAAGTTACAAAACATTGATAACTTTATTGATAATAAATATAGGGCATGAAAAAAAGCCGGACGCCACCTTTTATCTGTGACTTCCGGCAATAAATCTATCCTTTCTTCTTCCTGGCAATCAAAACTCTCCGATACTGTCGCATTTTTTCTGCTCCTACCAGTGTAAAGTATCGTTTTACATCCTGATCAGTCAAACCTTCTTCAACGCCTTTTATAATCTCTTCCTGTTCTTCTGGTGATAGCTCACTAGAATATCGTCTAAAGCAATCAATAATGTCTCCTGATAAGTCCCATTGTTCTCTATTGGAATCTACAGAAACTATAGATGGATCAGAACTGCTCCATGTAGCCCCAGTATTCGATAATTTACACTTAAAACGGCATAACTCGTTATGAACTTTACCAAATATTACTGGATGCTGCCATACAGCCGGATGTACTTTTCTTACCTCACTTTTTTTAATCACATCATAAGTATTTTTGGTGTTAAACAATTTTCATTAGCATTAATAATTAAATAAGTATCCTCTGGATTAATAAACAAATCCATTTGAGTACAAATGGTTTTTCCACTATTTACATAGACTTTATAATTTGTGTTATCATGTGCTGTTCTATTGCTCACAAAACAATAAGTCACATTACAAAAATATCCCCTATTTAATTCTCTTGGTACAATTTTAGGCATATCTGTTGCAACTATTCCTACCCTTGAAGTTATGTCATCATCTTGATATGAATAACTTCCTATTTTTTTATATGATTTAATACTTTTTGTGTTCCATTCCTATTCTCTTTCCATAAATTATCATCATACATATCATAGCCATCTATATTATCTATTTCCATAGCATCTTTACTTATGTATTTATTATTGTAAATATCAGGATTGCTTGCTGATGCATCTCCTCCCTGTACCTGCAATGCTATGTCCATTGCTGCTTCTGTAAAATTTGCATCCATTTTTAAATCTGACAATCCATTACTTCTTCTCTGCTTATTAATCTCCTGAAGAACTTGCTCCGCCATCCCATAGAATTTTTTTACATCAACTTTTGCCTTTACCGTTGCGGCATTGGCATGGATTGTTCCTAACCACAGCAAACTCACAAAAGCAAGTAATGTCAGTAACAAATGTCCTCTCTTCATCGTTTTTTCTCTCATAACTTTCTCCTGTTCTTCGTGCCGAAATTCGGTACATTTTATAAGTAAATTTATCAGAGATCTTCGATATATGTATACATCATATCAATCCATCTCCAACTGTTATATTTGATTTTAATATATCATATTTTTTTCACGATTCCAGTATCCTAGCCAGCTTTTTTCATTTTTATGCGTGCTGAATTTCGGCACATTCTAAATTCTTGGGAAACTGTGCTTTCCATATATCATATTCATCCTGTACTTCAGATACCAGAGGTACATACTCCACTCTAAATTTACTCTCATTATATCCGGCAACTTTATTACAGCTTTCTAAAAAACTGGCATATTCCCTTGCCTCTATTTCTTTTACAAAACCAGCCTTTAGCTCTTTTTTTCCGTTACATTTCTCATAAACCTTCCACTCAAATTCTCCTGTTGCATTTCCTTTATTCCTTGTATATTCTTCTTTTTTAGCCGCCCATAACTCAAGATATACCATCAGTTTCCTTATAGCTGTATTATTACTATCAAAAGTTAGAAGAAGCTCATCTCTTGTCTTTGTTATTTCCAATCCATATTTTTCTTCAAGATAAAATAACGCTCTGATAGCATCTTTTTCCGTCTGGATATCTATATCGTTTAATGCTGACATATCTATATCCAGAGCTTCTGCAATCTTCCTCCGTATATCTGTTTTGGGAGCCATCATATTTTTTTCATATTTTCTTATACGGGAATCCTCTGTTCCTGCAGAGAATCCAACTTTTTGTCCTAATTCTCTTTGGGTTAGTTCCCGTAATTCCCTGTACTTTTTGATTTTTTCTCCAAGTGTCATTTTCTTTCTCCTTCTTTTCCCTCCTGATCTGCACAAAAAAAGCAGGTGGATTATTCCCCTCCTGCTGTTATCGTCAGATGATTTTTATTTTTCTCACAATATGTTCACAAATTACTGATATAATAAAAATACAGAAATACTTATTCTTTGATAAGTTTCTTATACTTTCCTCTTAAAGACCAGTCCGGCAGGGCTGGCTTTCTCTCTATGTACCGAAATTCGGCACATTTATTTTTGTTTTACTTTTATTTCTTCTTTTCGTTCTTCAAGTAGCTTCTGAATAAATTCTATCATTTCCAGATTACTTTCCTTTTCTATAAGATAACTTTTATCTACCCCCAGTTTAACTGGGGGTTTAC
>OGOK01000638.1_pt1 | contig 29384 bp, 16 predicted proteins | sample 1552661 | NCBI WGS metagenome assembly OGOK01 (sample SAMEA2580172, study PRJEB22360) | human gut metagenome | biome: human gut; feature: human-associated habitat; material: faeces | place: Denmark | collected 2008/2010
AAAAAGAAGTAAAGGAGAATCTGGCAGACCTGAAAAAAGCAAATGTGACTGTCCGTAACTTCCCCGCCACAGTAGCCGAACTCCGCAAACGAATCCATTTGGCTGAAGGAGGAGATACCTACTTATTTGCCAGTACATTAAATAATGGGCAAAAAGTTCTGATTCGCTGTGAGAAAGTCTGAACTATTTTCTATTTTTGCAAAAAAGAAACACAATCTAAACTAATCCAGATGAATCAAACACTCATAAAAGCGATTCTATTACTAATCGCATTCACCTTGTCCTGTCACACTCTACTTTTCTCACAGAGAGATTTTGAGCGACACGAGTTCTCTTTTCACGCGGGCTACGGTGTTATGTTCCATCACCCTCCTACACTCACGTTAAGTACCCATAGTTACCAACGTACACTCGCACAAGGCGTAAGCTGGGATGGACAATATAATTTCCGCCCTCTCAAACGTTTTGTCTTTGGAGGAATCTACTCCGGATTTTCTTCCAAAGGAAGTCATCCTGAAGGGAAGGACCATTTATGGGTTCATTTCATTGGTACTCAAATCGGAATGTGTAATGCCAACACCAAACATTGGCAAATCCGCGTAACAACTGGTCCCGGTGGAGTCATTCTACGGAACAACAGTGAGGTGTTCGGCAAAACACGGAAAGTGAAAGCCTTCACTATTGGTCTCCTGACCAATGCCAATCTTACCTATAAACTGAATCCCAATCTGGGAGTCAGTCTAGGAGTACAATATATGTATAGCGAACTGCTTAGAATTAGAACCCACTATCACGGAGAAAGGGTTATTGTAAAACTCGATGGCAATAATGATACCAACCTCACACGAATAAATTTCACTACGGGATTATCCTATTATTTCTAACATTCACTCAAAAAAAGCACTATGAAGAAATATATACTCATTCTTTTTTCCATCATCAGCTTTTGGAGCTGTACGGAAGATGAATCGATTGACATTACAGTTTTACCTTCTGTCACCACTACAGGTGCCAACACCTTTGGCTGTCTGATGGACGGATGGATTTATGTGGGAGGACGATACCTGAATTGGGGGCACTCGTATGTCTGGACGTATGATTCATTCCACTACTATCCGGAGGAGGACAAACTATCCGTCAATGTTTCCGTCAAACCTGACATCAACATACACTTCATCATTTTATCTCCCCAGGAAGGCAAAGAAGCAACTCTCACCGATATACGGTTCAGAGGAGAAGAACTGGAAGACGGAACAGCTTTTATAAGCCATTTCGACCCAGAATTGAATATTATCAGTGCAACCTTCGGCAACGGCAAACGTCTGACTAACGGACGTTTTGATATTCATTATACAACACAACAGCAATAATGGCGGCGACAGTAATAACTATTCAGATTTACTTTCTTCCCCCGCCTTATTGGAAGGATTGTTACTTTTCTGATACTCTTTGGGAGTGGTTGTCTCATTTCCATCCCGTACAGCCATATAGTGCGGTGACATGATTTCAATGCCGGCCTCATTAAATTTATCCTGAATATTCTGATGCAAATCCGAATAAATCTGTGCCATCTTATCTGCCTGTTTGATATAAGCATTAATTTGATAGACCGGATACCAGTCGCTCAACGAAGTTTCCAACACAAACGGACGCGGATCATCCACCACACCGGGAGTGTACAACGCAGCATCAATCAGTATCTGATTAACCTGCCGCCAGGGAATATCATAACCGATAGATACTTCCGAGTGAATAATCAATCCATATTCACGGGCTGAAGTACTGTAGTTTACTGTATGAGACGACATGATAAATGAATTGGGAACAGTCACAACCTCATTTTTAGGAGTCCGGATACGGGTGACAAGAGGAGTTTTTTCGATGATATCACCTGTGGTATCATTCAATTTGATCCGGTCGCCCATCTTGAACGGACGCATATAAGTAATCACCAGTCCGGCAATAATATTACCGATAACCGTACTTGATCCGAGCGAAACGATCAATCCGACAAATACCGAAATACCTTGGAACACACCGGAATCGGAGCCCGGGAGATAAGGATAAATCATCGCAATCATAAATGCATAAAGCAGGAAACGGGCGATATGGAAAGTCGGCATCGCCCAGTCCGGGTAGAAGCCGTTGATTTTGAGTCGTCCTGCTTCCACTTCACGTGCCAGATACAAGACGAGACGTACCAGATACCTCACAGCATACCAAATAACGATAATGGTAAACAACTTAGGAATATAGTCAATGATACCCACAAAGATAGCGCGAATCGGATTCCATATATATCCTAACAGTTGATATGCCAGTCCTTCTGTCTGTGGGAAGATGATGAAAATCAACGGTACGGTAAACAGTAGCTGCAACCCCATCAGTATATACCGCCCGATACTGGACAGGAATACTAACAGGTTTGCCTGTTTCTGCGCATCCAGCAATTCATATCCCTGGATGGATACCGGTTTTATCTTCGTGTCTTTCAGACGCAAAATACGCGCTTTCAGTTTACGGAACAACCAGTTGGTCAAGCGGAACAGAAAATACTGTCCTACAATTACCAACACAAAATAGAGCACACGCTTTGCCATTCGCCAAAGTCCGTGCTCCGCCTTCATCTCATGCAGTTTGGTAATGACATTTTGTTGTCTTTCCTTAGCCAGCGAATCACGGGAGACTCCTTCCCACAAAGCGTCCTGATCGGTAAGAGAAAGCAGTACTTTGCTGCCGTACATCAAATCGGAAACAATGTCCGAATGGTCAATAGCAACAGAATCAGGTTTCAGATTAAAACGTCTTCCTATTTCTTCGATCGCTGCACCGGTCATCTGTGCACGTTGCTGGGGAGTATATCCGCCACGTTTGGTGAAAAGGTAAAATAAGGTATCACCGTCCGCCACTACCGGCATGCCCTTAGTGAACTGCCGCAGGGAGTCGATACGCTGTCGCTGCTGTGCATACTTCACGGAGTCGGCGGTAGCCATCTGGAGCTTCATCTGCTCCATTTCCATCCGCATATTCGCCTCGTTGAGCCGGGCTTCCTCCAATGATTTCCGCATATTCACCAGATGGATAGAATCCGAATCCCGCTTCAAAGGAACATGTCTGCCCGCTATTGTATCTCCGGCAAATATCTTCTTAACCGCCTGTTCCAACTGTGCTTGCGCCCCGATTGCCAAGAAAGAAAAGAACAACACCAGTAACGACCGTTTTATTTTATTTATTTCCATACCTTATATTCCTTGATTATAATTAAGGTTAATCTAACATTTCATTAAAAACAGAGCAAACATACGGATTGTTTTTGACATTACCATTTCCAAATTGATTATCTTTGCCACTAAAAGAGAAAAAAATATGAATATATTATTACTTATCGGGGGATTAATCCTCATTCTTCTAGGAGCTAACGGATTAACAGACGGTGCCGCCTCGGTAGCCAAGCGCTTTCACATCCCTCCCATCGTGATCGGACTTACCATTGTTGCATTCGGCACTTCTGCCCCGGAACTGACAGTCAGTGTATCTTCCGCTCTCAAAGGAAGCGCGGATATTGCCATAGGCAACGTGGTGGGAAGCAACATTTTCAATACGTTGATGATTGTGGGCTGCACGGCCTTATTCGCCCCGATTGTCATCACCCGCAATACGCTTAGAAAAGAAATACCGCTATGCATACTTTCTTCTATTGTCTTGCTGATTTGTGCCAATGATGTATTTCTAGATAAAGCTCCGGAGGATATCCTGAACAGAGTAGACGGCTTATTATTACTTTGTTTCTTCGTCATCTTCATGGGTTACACCTTTGCCATCGCCTCCAAGCCGGGCACAACGGAACAGGCGGGACAGATAGAAGCTCCGACCATAGAAGAGGAGACAGAAATCAAATCACTCCCCTGGTGGAAATCCATTCTTTATATCATCGGAGGCTTGGCTGCCCTTATTTTTGGAGGTCAGTTGTTTGTTGACGGCGCTACGGGCATCGCCCGCAACCTGGGTGTCAGCGAATCGATTATCGGACTGACACTGGTTGCAGGAGGTACTTCTCTTCCTGAACTGGCTACGTCTATCGTTGCCGCATTAAAGAAGAATCCGGAAATTGCCATTGGAAATGTGATCGGTAGTAACCTCTTCAATATATTCTTTGTACTGGGATGTAGCGCCAGCATCACTCCTCTCCGTCTTAGCGGAATTACCAACTTCGACCTGTTTACGTTGGTAGGTTCCGGTATTCTGCTCTGGTTATTCGGGCTGTTCTTTGCCAAAAGAACTATCACGAGAATTGAAGGAGGGATTATGATACTTTGTTATGTGGCGTACACGGTGATATTGATTTATAACACTTAATTATTATAACAAAATACCTGATATTCAGCTTCATTCCAAGTATTTTTTCCCTCTTTAGACATAGAAACTGGTACGATACGAATATTTAATGATTTCTTTCCCTTAGTATACTTGGCTGGAATTTCAAAGTCATCTTCCAGCCAGCGTTTATAAGGGTTACTATCAGCTACATACCATAAACGTTCTGTAACCTCTTCACCATCAACAAAAACACGGGCTGCTTGTCGAACATCGTTTTGGTCGCTCAACCTACGCAAACGCACTCCTTCATTTTGAGAAGATATATTCACTCTAAAACTACTAAAACTTTCAAACCGGACGGTTTCTCCTACATATAAAATACGATCCTCATTTCCCTCAAAGAAACTTTCCAATTTTGTTCTTCGTACATTACCCATAGCTTTATAAGAGTGTTGCTTAATGGAATGCGAAGAACTTAAATCCAAGCTATCAGTCTTCACCAGTACATTTTTATCTTGACCATAATAGAATATAGTACCCGAGTGTTCCAAATACTGATTGTTATATTCGCCCGACTCTATTCCAAACTTCAGTTCTGAATAGAAAGGATAACTATCGCCTATACAAAAACGAGTCATAGACCATGGGTTATCCGAAAGACCGTCATACCCTCCCATTGGATGCACTTCGGGCGGAGTCGGAAATCCCCAGCCATAACAAACATAACTTTCAGAACCGTCGCTCTCAACTTGTGGAGTCCGTTTGCCATCAATATATATACGAACATCCCCTTCACAAGAAATAATATGTGAGCGTTCGGCGTGACATGTAATATGGGCAGCAACCATCTTCCCTCTTCCTTGAATAGCAGCTATCGGACTATCTGTTCCTGCCACATATTTTCTCGTATAATATGGTGTATTACGAAAATACCCGGTATTAAATGTAGGATAAACCGACCGGGAAACTGCTATTTCAGAAAATCCCAAAGAAACAGGAACACCACTACGATTTTCAATTATTATCTTCGCATGCTTCCAATATGGCATTGGAAAATAATTATAAAACCAACCGTCTGTGTTATATCCTGACAGCAGATAGTTGGTATCGTGAAAGCCCAAAGAATTACCTCCCAAACACGCCAAAGGACAAGAAATATCGGGTTGTTGATGAGCATCCCAAAACATATGAATCCATACATTCTGCAAGTGCTGCTCATTAATCTCCGGAAGATAAAATTTTAAAGAACCAATAGCTCCCTCTCCTTTTTCATCCAATAAAGTAATGGACTCGCCAGCATTGATCTTTTGTTCCGACTTACGATGATATGCCAATTGATCTTTACACAAAAGATTGCTTCCTTGTTTCTTCCATAATTGTATCAAAGTATCATAATTCTCCTTCCCGGTAAAGGTCTTGATACCATTGTCCGCATAAGTGTGGTATACAACATGTCCCCAACCTCCTTCACCTTTGGTTCTTTCATAACCTTCCAGTTTCACATCGGTAGTTACACGGCATCCCTTGTTAAACGGCATTGGAACAAAACTCCGTGCAACACGTATGGGCCCTCTTCCGTTATCAAACGGACCAATATAACTTTCAGCCAAAGGTTTTATAAAAGGTTCTTTTTCTCCGAATTCAGATAAACGCAAGCTAAAACGAGGTGTTTCTTCTCCATCAAAATAAAAACGGAAGAGCGGATCACTTGAACTCATATAGCGATGTTGTACAAGGTTATAAATGCATCCCGGACCATCAACATCAAATATTACCCATTCTCCACGTTGATCCTGGTAAAGACTCCAGTCCCAGTCGGCATTCTTTCCTCTTTTATCAATACTACCTTCATAATGGACAGAGATTCCACGATCTAACAAGGGCAAAGATGCAATATCAACCATTCGTGATATACCATAAGATATACTATCGGTTTGCCAACCCAACTGTGATACAGAGACTATCGGACCAATTGCCGACAATGACACAACCCCGAAAACTACCAAACAAACTAAAAAAATACTTTTTTTCATAAGGTGATAAATATAAAATAAAACATTAATCTATCTATAAAATTTAATTCATAAAAGTACGGCAACTTATATAAGCATACAACCACTTTATTATCAAATCAATATACTATTTCGACCTTCAAACCATCTGTTATCATATTTATTTCCCGGCTTAATCCCTTTTTGTATATATATAATAAGGTAATATACTCTTGTTTGAAATAAATAGTAAGAAAAGTATCAGTATATGATAACAAAGCACTTTTTTACATATTTTTTTTGTGCTTACTTTGCAACGTCCATCTTATATGTTATACCTAATTTATTATGAAAATGAAGAAAGTCATTTTGTTTATCACCTTATTCTCCATGATATCATTATTCAGTTACAGTAAAAATCCTGTAAAACAATGGGGACAACTACAAGTAAAAGGTAATCAATTATGCAGCCAAACCGGAGACTCTATTGTATTAAGAGGGGTTAGTTATGGCTGGGACAATCTATGGCCTAGATTTTACAATAAACAATCTGTAAAATGGTTGAAAAAAGATTGGAAATGCACCGTTTTACGTGCAGCAATGGGGACAGTTATTGAAGACAATTACATTGAAAATCCCGAATTTGCATTAAAATGCATGAATAAAGTGATTAAAGCAGCGATAAAAAATGACCTCTATATAATAATCGACTGGCATACTTATTATCCGCAAAAAGAAGAAGCGAAAGCATTTTTCTCGATGATGGCACAGAAATACGGAAAATATCCTCATATTATTTATGAAATATATAACGAACCCATGGAAGACAGTTGGGAAAGCGTGAAAGAATATGCAACTGATATTATCTCTGAAATACGCAAATATGATCCTGATAATATTATTCTTGTAGGCAGTCCACACTGGGATCAAGATTTACACCTGGTAGCAGAAAGTCCTTTAAAAGGATTCAATAATATAATGTATACCCTCCATTTCTATGCCGCCACTCATAAACAAGAGTTACGGGATAGAGCTGAAGCGGCATGGGAAAAAGGAATTCCCATTTTTGTGTCTGAATGTGCAGGCATGGAATGTACTGGCGATGGCCCATTAGATATACCAGAATGGACTCGTTGGGTAGAATGGCTGGAAAGCAAAAAGATCAGCTGGGTTAACTGGTCCATTTCAGACAAGAACGAAACTTGCTCCATGATTCTTCCGCGAGCAAACAAAAACGGAGGATGGGACGAGTCTTTAATAAAACCTGCAGGACGTCAAAGCCGTAAGTTTATCCGACAATACAACTCACATATTTATAAAAATAAAGAATGATAAAATAATATCAGTTTTAGGCAAATAATGTCAATTATTTACTTTCCTTATTTACTAGCTTTGCATCAACAATAAACCTACGAAATTTTATAATAAAGTTAATTTTAAATTTGAGAAAAATGAAAAAGAATCTCTTTTCTTTTCCCCGCTCAAAAGTGCGGATGTTAAAAGGATCAAAAGGAGTCTGGCTCTTTTTGATTATGTTCTGGATGATAAATACAGCTGCATCAGCAGCAGGTATTGAAATTAAAGGTACTGTAACAGACAGCAAAGGTGAACCTCTTCCGGGAGTTAATATTGTTGAGTTAGGAGTTAAAAAGAATAATGGTACCATCACTGATTTAAATGGTAAATATACTATAACAGTAGAAAGCCAAAAATCTGTTCTTCAGTACACTTTTATCGGTTATAAAACAACAGAAGTCACTGTAGGAAACCGTAAAACAATCAATGTTTCACTCAAAGATGATACTCAATCTCTGGATGAAGTAGTAGTTATCGGCTATGGTACAATGAGGAAAAAAGATTTATCCGGAGCCGTTGCTTCTATTAAAAGTGATGACTTGATGCTTGGTAACCCGACCAGCATTTCCCAAGCCCTACAAGGTAAATTAGCTGGTGTACAAGTAAACCAGAGTGATGGTGCTCCCGGTTCAGGTGTAAGTATCACCATACGTGGTGCTAACTCATTCTCTACAAATTCACAACCACTTTACATTGTCGACGGCATTCCGTTTGAAGTAGGAGACACTCCAAGTAGTAAAGCAAATGAAGGCAATAACTCAACAACCAATCCTCTTTCATTAATCAATCCTAATGACATCGAATCAATCGATATTTTGAAGGATGCTTCTGCAACAGCCATTTACGGTTCTCGCGGAGCTAATGGTGTCGTATTGATTACCACTAAAAGAGGTCGTGCCGGAGACGCTAAAGTTGAGTTCTCGGCCAATTTCGGACTTTCCAAAATAGCCAAAATGGTTAAAATGCTGGATGCTTACACCTATGCTAATTATGTAAATGAGGGTGTAATCAATGGAGCTGCTTATGACAATCTTCCTTATTCATACCTTCCTTATCGTGGTAAATGGAACTACCGTCGCGACGAGAACGATAAAATCGTTCCCAATTCCGGTAAATACTATGCTTCACCGGAAGATTATCTCAATCCGGGTTATCGCGAAGACGAATACGGCAATAAAGAATGGGTAGAAGGCACCAACTGGATGGACGAGATCTTACAAGATGCATTAACACAGGAATACAATCTTAGTGTATCAGGAGGAAATGAAAAGAGCAACTATGCATTTTCAGGCAACTATACAGACCAGACAGGTATTATCAAGAATTCTGGTTATGAACGTTTTGCTGTTCGTGCCAACATCGGAAGCCATGTGAAACCTTGGTTAAATACGGGACTAAATATCAACTTCACCCGTTCGTTAACTAAGTTTGCCAAGTCAAATTCCTATGATTATAGTATCATCCGCTCTGCTATGCTTTATTTACCAACATTATATGTAGGGGACAAGACAGAAGATGATTCTTATGCATGGTTATCAGCCAATCCACGTACATACGTTAATACAGCTAAAGATGAGCTGAAGTCAATCAATGTATTTACTTCTGCGTTTGCCGAGATTAAAATCCTCGACTGTTTGAAATTCCGTCAGAATCTAGGTATCAGTTATTCAGTAAACGATCGTGCAAGTTACTACAATCGTGAAACAGGAGAAGGTAAAGCATCTAACGGACGTGCTGGTAAGAGTGATAACTTCTGGCAGAACTTAACAGCAGAATCATTGGTTACTTTCGATAAGACATTCAACAAACTACATCATCTCAATGTAGTAGCCGGTTTCACTTACGAAAAATCAGACTGGGGTGGCAAAACAATGAATGCGTCCAACTTCCCGACTGACATCACACAGGACTTCGATATGAGCCAGGCGTTAAATATTGAGACACCAGCCAGCTATCGAGGACAAGCAGTTCTAGTCTCTTTATTAGGACGTGCCAACTACACATTCAAGGATCGTTATATTTTCACAGCATCATTCCGTCGTGACGGTTCAAGTCGTTTCGCTCCGGGAAATAAATTCGCGAACTTCGCTTCAGGAGCAGTAGCATGGACCATATCGGAAGAAGAATTCATCAAAAACCTGAATATATTCAGTAACTTAAAGTTGCGACTCAGCTACGGTCAAACCGGTAATCAAGCTATCAGCAGTTATCAGACTATCGCTTCACTTGCACCATCCAATTATCCTCTGGACGGAACATTAAGCAGCGGATTTGCAGGACAAACTTACAAAGGTCCTTTGAATGATAAACTCAAATGGGAAACAACCGACCAATATAATGTCGGGCTCGACATGGGATTCTGGAATAACAGAATTAGTTTATCCGCTAACTATTATTACAAGAAAACCAATGACCTGCTACAAAATGTATCTATACCGAACAGTACCGGTTATACTACAATGTGGACGAATTTCGGCCATGTAAAAAACAAAGGACTTGAACTAACTGGTAAAATCATTGCATTAGACAAAAAAGACTGGAGCCTAGACTTCGACGGCAACATCTCTTTTAATAAAAATGAAATCGGAGGTTTAACAGCTGACCAATATGCTAACCAATTATGGTATAGTGCCAAAGAAGTATTTCTGCAAAGAAACGGACTACCTATCGGAACAATCTTCGGCTATATAGAAGACGGCTTCTATGATAATATAGCAGAAGTCCGTGCAGATCCAATATATGCCAAAGCATCTGATGATGAGGCTCGCAGAATGATCGGTGAAATCAAATATCTGGACAAAAACAATGACGGAAAAATAACGTCAGAAGACCGCGCCATCATCGGTGATACCAATCCTGATTTTATTTATGGTTTGAACGCCAATTTGCGATGGAAAAATCTGACTTTGGGATTGTTCTTCCAAGGAACTCATGGAAATGATATTTTTAACGGAAACTTGACTAATATCGGAATGAGCAGTATTGCAAACATCACTCAAGATGCTTATGATTCCCGCTGGACACCAGAGAATGCAGCTAACGCCAGATGGCCTCGCGTCACTACTGCAATGACTCGTGACATGAAACTCTCCGATCGTTATGTAGAAGATGGTTCTTACTTCAGACTAAAAACGATCAACTTAAACTACAATTTCGGTTCAGTCATAAAAGGTATTAGCAATTTATCTGTTTTCGGTACAGTAACAAACGTATTCACGATTACAGGTTATAGTTGGTTTGATCCGGATGTAAACGCCTTTGGTTCTGACGCTTCTAGAAGAGGAGTTGATATTTTCTCATACCCGAGCAGCAGAACATATTCAATAGGTTTTAAATTAACTTTATAATCTCAAGAAATGATGAAAAAGAAAAATATATTCATATATCTGATGGCATCCAGCCTCCTATTATCCGGAGCAGTAATGACATCATGCGAAAGTATGATCGAAGAAAAGCCTTTCGACTTCATTGTCCCTGAAGATGTTGAGGATTCTGATAATGGTGCCGACATGTGGGTAACAGGAGTATATAACACATTACACGAAGCCATGTTCAGATACGGTAGTTTCCCACGTCCGCTGGATTATGACTGTGACTATATTTCCGGTGCAGTATGGCAGTTCAGCCAGTTTGGAAGCGGTAACTTCCAGGGAGGTGACGGACAGGCCGATGTACTTTGGACCGGAATGTACTCGTTGATTAACCGGGCAAATATAGCGGTCTCTGAAATCAATAAGATGCAGAATGTATCGGAAGAATTTAAAAAGAATGCATTAGGAGAATGCTATTTTCTTAAAGCATGGGCATATTTCTATCTGGTACGTGCTTATGGAGCTATCCCTATTTATTCCGTCAGTGTAAACGAATCCGGGCAATATACTAATAATCCGCGCATTCCAATTGCACAAGTATACACGGAAACAATCATACCTTTGCTTAAAGATGCTAAAGATATGATTTATAAAAACACAGATAATGGCTTTAAACCCGGAAGAGTCTGTGCTGCAACTGCAGCAGGTTTGTTAGCCAAAGTATATGCAACTATCGGTTCTGCTTCCATGTCTACCGGAGAACAAATAACAGTAAAAACCGGTGCACCGTTTGTTATGCAGAATGTAAATGGTACTATGACCAAAGTGTATACAGAACCTGTTCCGACAACATTCTCCAAGGATCAAGTTGCCGGTTACGAAAGCTTTTCCTCTCAAGAATATTATAGACTGGCCTACGAAATTGCAGGAGATATAATAGGAGGAGAATATGGAATACACAAACTTGAGGACTATGATTTGATTTGGTCTCCTTCCGGCAAAACTTGTAGTGAACACTTATTCGGTTTACAAACTAAATCCGGTGATGAATTATACGGTACACTATTCAGCTCGCACTACTGTGGCAGACTCAATGCAGCAGGAAATATAGACAATAGCTTAACGGTAGGATGTAGAAAACACTGGTATCTATTATTTGAAGAAAAAGACTACCGCGTGGACAAGGGAGTGTTGCATTGTTGGATACGTCAGAACTCTGATACAAGTTGGGGGGGTGGTTCATACTATCCGAACTTTGGGAAATGGCAACGTATGGTTGAAGCCAAAGAACCTCCGTTCGATAATCCTAAAGTAACCTCCGGATGGAGATGTGATGAAGGAGGATCAGAACAGTTCTTCGCTTTCACGACCAAATATTCACAACAAATAGCCGATCAGACTCAACCTCGTACAGATGCCAATTACCCATTTTTACGTTATGCTGATGTTGTTCTAATTTTTGCAGAAGCAGCTAATGAATTAAATGGTCCGACAAAAGAATCGGTAGACGCTTTAAATGATGTCCGCACCCGTAGTAACGCAACAGGTAAAGAACTGGCAAACTTTACAGATAAAACCAGCCTGCGTTCTGCAATCCTTGAAGAACGTGCAATGGAATTAGCCTTGGAAGGCGATCGTCGTTGGGATTTAATACGTTGGGGAATTTATTTGCAGGCAATGAATGCTCTAGGCGGAATGGATGAAGCCAATAACGTAAAACAACGTTCCAGTAAACATCTGCTATTCCCGATTCCGACTCTTGAAATCCTGACGAACCAAGGAATTAATGAGAATAATCCTGGCTGGGATTAATCACTTATAACCATGTAAAAAACAGATTATGAAGAAAATAAAATATTTTGCAATAATCGCAGCATCCATATTTGCTTTAACATCCTGTACGGATATTGTTGAAGTCGACGATCTGAAAGCCAAAGAAAACAAACCGTCAACAGGTGCTCCGACTGTAGACAAAGTCGTTTTGGCAACAGATGCTGAATTTCCCATTGAGGGAGCGAATTTCGAACAAGTAGTACGAATTGAGGGAACAAATCTCGGAGACATCACCTCTCTAAAATTCAATGATATCGAAGTGGACAGCAAGGAGGTATATTCGACCTACGATATGCTTCTCGCACCTATTCCCCGTGCACTTCCTAAAGAAGTGACAAACACAATTTATATTACAACCAAACACGGAGAACTAAGTATTCCTTTTGTCGTTTCCATCCCTGATTTAACAATCAATGGACTCAAGAATGAATTTACCCAACCGGGAGATACGACAGTTATTACAGGTGACAACTTTGACCTTTACGGTATTACAATCGAAGAAGCAATTGTTAATTTAGGTAATTTACCGGTAAATGTAATCGATGCCACTCGTACAGAACTGACAATAGAAATCCCGGCAAATGCCACTCCGAAATCTACCCTTACTATAAAAGGAGCCAATATGGATGAAGCATACAAGCTCACATACATGGATCCGGGAGTATCTCAACTTTTTGATTTCAATAATTGGCCGGGAAGCGGTGCCTTTACACATTCCAGCCAATTCCCTGATGCCCCGAAAGATTTCTTATGTGACGGCACATTAGAAGGACAACCGGAACCATTAGTAGAAGGAGGAAAATATATTCGATTCAATAATTCCGTGAAAGCTTGGGGATGGATGGTTATGTGGGCCGGATATATTACTGTACCAGCAGAAGTAGCCGCAGATCTTTCATCATACGATTTAAGATTTGAAATCTGTACTGGAGCTAAATTCCCGATATCAGCCCAAGCGCGTATCATCTTAGGAGATTATGGATGGTATCCTTCCAAAGGAGGAATTCCGGTCAATACTTATGGCGGATGGCAAACAGTACGGATCAGTGCTGACACAGAATCATTGTTGCCCAGTTCCATCGATCCCAGTACCAACACAGCTTTCAAAATCATATTCTCTCCTGAATCTGCACAGGATTTTGATTTAAGTATGTGTAATTTCAGGTTTGTTCATAAGTAAAAATAAAAAAGGGAACGCTTTAATATGGGCGTTCCCTCATAATCAAAAAGATTCGATTTATGCTAAAAGACTTATTTTCATTAGTAACGATTGTAGCACTTCTATTTTCATCTTGTTCCAAATCAGACGAAGAAGAAAATAGTGATGAGCCTCAACCAACCAAACAAACAGCTTATTTCGGAGTTAACCTGTCAGGAGCTGAATTTGGGAATGTATATCCGGGGGTAGATGGTACTCACTATGGTTATCCCACAGAAAAAGATTTGGATTACTTTAAAGCCAAAGGCCTTTATCTGGTACGTTTTCCTTTTCGTTGGGAACGTATACAACCCACAATGAATGGAGAATTAAATGCAACAGAACTGGCAAAAATGAAGAAATTCGTCAAAGCTGCCGAAGATAGAAACATACAGATACTATTGGATATGCATAACTTTGGAAGATATTGTGTATATTGCGACGGTCAAAGTTCACAAAATAATCAATATGCAATCATTGGTAATGCACGATGCACTGTTGACAATTTCTGTGACGTATGGAAGAAACTGGCAAAAGAGTTTAAAGACTATAAAAATATCTGGGGTTACGACATTATGAATGAACCCTACGAAATGCTGGCATCGACACCGTGGGTTAACATAGCCCAAGCTTGCATTAATGCCATCCGCACTATAGATACTAAAACGACCATCATAGTTAGCGGAGACGAATTCAGCTCTGCCAGACGATGGAAAGAATGCAGTGACAATCTGAAAACTCTTACAGATCCAAGTAATAACCTGATATTCCAGGCACATATATATTTCGATTCGGATTCTTCCGGAAACTATAATAAAGGATATGATGAAGATGGTGCAACCGTTCAAACAGGGGTGGCTCGTTTGAAACCTTTTGTTGACTGGCTGAAAGAGAATAATAAACGTGGATTCGTCGGTGAATATGGAATACCTGATACTGACGGTCGTTGGCTGGATATTCTTGATGCAGCACTTAAATATCTACAAGAAAATGGAATAAACGGAACTTACTGGTCTGCCGGTCCACGATGGGGTGATTATCCCTTATCTGTCCAACCGACCAATAATTACACACAGGATCGTCCGCAATTAAGCACGCTCCTGAAATATAAAAGTACACAACAATAATCAGAATAAATACTGTCCATGAGAACTCGAATCATCACCATTATCACTTTACTGCTATCTACTCCAATGATTATTGCACAAAAATCAATGGATGAGATAGACAGAGAAAGCTTTGCAGCAAAGCTATCTCCAATGGAAGTAAAAGGTATACAGATGACTGAAACAGGAAATATTCCTCTTGTCAGAGATACTCCTGCAAACATCTTTTTGGACGGAACCTGGCAACTGGCAGAAGGAGGAACTGAAAAAGAACGTTTACACACTATCTGGACAGATCAAATACCTGCCCATGTGCCTGGTAGTATTCACACCGCATTAGTAGAAAATGGAATCATACCCGATCCATACATCGGACAGAATGACTCTATTGCAGAAAAACAATCTTACAAGACATGGTGGATGAAGCGGGAGTTCGAACTAGACTCCCCCTCATCGCACTGTATATTATCTTTTGGCGGAATCGCTAACAAATGTACAATATGGCTCAATGGAAAACTTTTAGGAACACACGAAGGTATGTTCGGAGGGCCCGATTTTTCAATAGGTAACTATTTAAAAAATAAAAACACTCTCATAGTAAAACTAGAAGCCATCCCTCAAATGTTTCTGGGCAACTGGCCTCCCAACGCAAATGAAAGTTGGAAATATACAGTTGTATTCAATTGCGTTTATGGATGGCATTATGCACAAATCCCATCATTAGGAATCTGGCGTAGTGTTCAATTAAAAGAACAAGCCGCAGTAGAAATAGAATCACCCTTCATCGCTACTCGTTCGCTCGATGGTCAAATGCGCTTAACTCTCGATTTGCATAAAGAATCATCTCCATTAAAAGGAGTATTATATGCAGAAGTATCTCCTAAAAACTTTAAAGGAGTAAAACAATATTATCATTTCGACATAAATAGTCAGAAGAAACAGGAAACTCTATCTTTAGACCTTCAAATCAAAGATCCGCATCTTTGGTGGCCCAATGACAGAGGAGAACAAGCACTATACGACCTCAATCTATTCTTCATTCCACAAAAAGGAAAGACCGCCCATGCAAAAACGTCGTTCGGTATACGGACTATTGAGATGAGACCATTAATTGATGGTGCTAAAGAAGATTATTATAACTGGACATTTGTCATCAATGACAAGCCGATGTTTATAAAAGGAACAGGCTGGTGCACTATGGATGCATTAATGGACTTCTCAAGAAATAAATATGAACATTTACTCCAAATAGCCCAAAGCCAGCACATACAAATGCTAAGAGCTTGGGGAGGGGGAATGCCCGAAACTGATGATTTTTACGAATTATGCGACAAATATGGTATTTTAGTCATGCAAGAATGGCCAACGGCCTGGAATAGCCATAACACGCAACCGTACACTATCCTGCAAGAAACAGTGGAAAGAAATACCAAACGATTAAGAAATCACCCTTCTCTTATTATGTGGGGAGCAGGGAATGAATCAGATAAACCATTCGGACCTGCAATTGACATGATGGGACGACTTAGTATAGAACTTGACGGAACACGTCCCTTCCATCGTGGGGAAGCCTGGGGAGGCAGCCTGCACAATTATAACTGCTGGTGGGACGATGCTCATCTTAATCACAATTTGAATATGACCGCTCCTTTTTGGGGAGAATTTGGGATAGCATCATTGCCTCACATCGAGACAGTGCGTAGATATTTGGACGAGGAAAAAGAAGTGTGGCCTCCCCAAAGGAGCGGTAATTTCACGCACCACACTCCTATCTTCGGAACGATGAGAGAAATGGAGAAACTTACTCAATATTCCGGTTATTTTATGCCGAAGGACTCGCTGGCTTCTTTCATCCTCGGGTCACAGTTAGCACAAGTAGTAGGAGTGCGCCATACATTAGAACGGGCACGCACATTATGGCCTCATACTACCGGAGCACTTTATTATAAGATGAACGATAACTATCCCGGCGTATCATGGTCATGTGTAGATTATTATGGTATCATCAAACCTGTCCACTATTTTGTGCAAAAGTCTTTTGCTCCGCTAGCGGCAGTCATGCTATTTGACCGCAGCAATCTTTCCAGTCAAGAAGTCAGTCTTCCTGTCTATCTACTCGACGATTGCCAAATATTGGAGAAAGAGCCTTATCAGGTCAAAGTGTCTATATACAATGCATTACTAGATACTGTTGCCACCCATACATTCAACGGTATCGGCGATGATAATGTCGTCAAAAAACTAGGAGAAATAAATCTGAATAGAGAACAAACCAAATCGACCATGTTATTCTTTGTCTTGGACATAATCAAAGACAACAAGAATATGTATCGGAATTATTACTTTACCAATTACGAAGTACGTCCGGGCTCCATCGTATCAATGCCCCAAACAGAAATTAAAATGGAACGCACAGGTAATATGGTGACTTTAACAAATACAGGAAAGCACCCTGCTATCGGAGTACACGTAGAAGTACCAGAAAAAATGGACCAACTTATCGTTTCGGAGAACTATATATGGCTTAACCCACAGGAATCAAAAATATTAAAAATAAATTTGGAATCTCCAGTTATTGTAAAAGGCTGGAACCTTCAATCACCCTATTAAACAGAACATTATGAAAAAAGTTTTTATTTCGGCTTTTCTACTACTCAGCCTTCTTACTCTAAATGGATGTAAAAGTAATCAACCTCCAGTAAAAGAGACAGGTGAACCTTACGGAGTAAACTTGGCATGTGCTGACTTCGGTTCATCCTTTCCCGGAGAATATAATAAAGACTATACCTACCCGACAGACCAGGACCTCGAATATTGGCAAAAGAAAGGGCTGAAACTTATCCGGTTGCCATTCAAATGGGAACGGCTACAACTTGACTTAAAAGGACCGTTAAACCAACATGACCTCAATAAAATGAAAGAACTGGTCAGAGCTGCAGAGAAACGCGATATGGTGGTTCTTCTTGACTTACATAATTACTGTCGCCGTTACATGAACAACGAACATACCCTCATTGGAAATAACGGATTAACGATCGGAGACTTGGCTTCTTTCTGGCAAGCTATCGCTAAAGAATTCTCGACTTTTAAAAACATATATGGTTACGGGCTAATGAACGAACCACATGATCTGGCCCCGGAAACCAAGTGGTTCGACATGGCGCAAGCGTCCATCAATGCCATTCGGGAAGTCGACACAAATACTCTTATCATGGTAGGCGGCAATGACTGGTCATCAGCAGAGCGCTGGATTGAACAGAGTGATACACTCAAATATTTAAAAGACCCGGCTAATAACCTTGCTTTTGAAGCTCATGTATATTTTGACAAGGATGCATCCGGTACGTACAAATATTCATACGAAGAGGAAGAATGTTATCCGGAGAAAGGAATCGACCGGGTAAAACCATTTGTAGAATGGATTAAACAGAATAAATTCCATGGTTTTATCGGAGAATATGGAATTCCCGACAATGATCCCCGTTGGAATGAAACCCTCGACTTATTCTTGGGATATTTACAAGAAAATGGAATCAATGGTACATATTGGGCTGCGGGTCCGTGGTGGGATACCTATTTCATGGCAATCACCCCCAAAGACGGGAAAGACAGACCGCAAATGCCTATCATTGAGAAATATACAAGTACCTTAAAAAAATAGAATTATGTTCAAACGATTCTCCATCTGCTATATTTTATTCATGTTTTGTATAACTGGAACTTCCGCCCAAGAAGACCGGTGGACAGGAAACGCCACGAATCTATCCAAAGGAAACTTAAGAGTAAATTCTTCAGGACGTTATCTGGAATACACCGATGGAACTCCTTTTCTCTACATAGGAGATACAGCATGGGAACTCATTAGCCGTTTAAATGACAAAGAAACAGAGCAATATCTGGAGAATCGTAGAGAAAAAGGATTTACCGTAATACAAACGGTAATCCTGGATGAATTAGATGACATGAATGTTTCATCTAACGGAGGACCCAAGTTAATTGACGGCAATATTGACAAACCCGCTCCTGACTACTTCACCCATGTAGACAAAGTTATTTCTCTGGCTGCAGTCAAAGGCTTATACATAGCTCTACTACCAACCTGGGGGGATAAGGTAGACAAACAGTGGGGAAAAGGACCAGAGATTTTTACTCCGGAGAATGCATATAAATACGGCAAATGGTTAGGAGAACGCTATATGAACGCTCCCAATCTGATATGGGTAATAGGAGGTGATCGAAGTGGAGACGGAAAGAACTTTGCCATTTGGAATGCATTAGCGACTGGTATTAAAAGTGTAGACAAAAACCATTTGATGACTTATCATCCTCATGGAGAGCACTCATCCTCGTTCTGGTTTCACAATGCTTCCTGGTTGGATTTCAATATGTGTCAATCCGGACACGCACAACAAGATTTCGCAATCTATCAACGTCTGCTTTTGCCCGATTTAAATAAGGAACCACACAAGCCATGCATGGACGGAGAACCCAGATATGAAAATATTCCGATCAATTTCAAAAAAGAAAATGGAAGATTTGGAGATGATGATATCCGCCATACACTTTACCAAAGTATGTTCAGCGGAGCTTGTGGATATACATACGGCTGTAATGATATATGGCAGATGTTTGATACCGGACGTGAGCCTAAATGTGACGCCGACACTCCATGGTACCAATCAATGGATCAACAAGGAGCATGGGACTTAATTCACTTTCGCAGATTATGGGAAAAATTTGACTTTACTCAAGGAAAAAACCAACAAACCATCTTTGGCAATATACCTTTAGAAAATAAAAACTATCCCGTAGCATTCGGCAACAAAGACTACTTATTAGTATATTTTCCACAAGGTGGAGAGAGAACGATTTATTTGCCTTCAATGAAGGCATCCAAACGGTCTTTAAAGTGGATGAATCCTCGCAATGGAAGAATCACATTCCATCAAAATACAACAGCAGATACCATTCCCGTATCCTCTCCCACAAAGGGAAAAGGAAATGACTGGGTTTTAATTATAGAATAATTAACCGAGAAAAATAACTATAGAATATGAAAAGTAATAGATTAGAAGAGCTAACACAAAATTATGAAGCTCTTATCAACCGAAAAAATGAGATATGCAGCAATAGCAACGGTATATACAAACGTTACTACTACCCTGTATTAACAGCAGAACATGCACCACTCATCTGGAAATATGATTTTGATGAAAAACAAAACCCATTCATGGAAGAAAGAATTGGTATCAACGCTGTAATGAATACGGGAGCCATCAAGATCAATCATAAATACTATCTTGTGGCGCGTGTGGAAGGAGCAGACCGAAAATCATTCTTTGCAGTAGCAGAGAGTAATAGTCCTGTAGACGGATTTCGTTTCTGGGATTATCCGATAGAAATGCCGGAGACAGACATTCCCGATACCAATATGTATGATATGCGCCTGACCGCACATGAAGATGGCTGGATTTATGGTATTTTTTGTGCGGAACGCAAAGATGCAAACGCTCCAGCCGGTGATTTGTCTTCCGCAGTAGCCGTAGCAGGTATTGCACGAACAAAAGATCTGAAAACATGGCAACGCTTGCCGGACCTAAAATCTCCGAGCCAGCAACGCAACGTAGTGCTTCATCCGGAATTTGTGAACGGGAAGTACGCACTGTATACCCGTCCCCAAGATGGTTTCATTGACGCCGGCAATGGAGAAGGTATCGGATGGGCACTCATCGATGATATCTGTCATGCAGAAATAAAAGAGGAAAAGATCATCAATAAACGGTTTTATCATACGATCAAGGAAGTGAAAAACGGAGAAGGGCCACACCCTATTAAAACCCCACAAGGATGGTTACATCTGGCACATGGTGTAAGAGGATGCGCAGCCGGACTACGCTATGTATTATACTTATATATGACTTCCTTAGAAGATCCGACACAGATTATTGCCGAGCCTGCAGGTTATTTCATGGCCCCCATTGGAGAGGAAAGAATCGGTGATGTATCGAATGTATTATTCTCAAACGGATGGATTGAAGATGATAATGGAAAGGTTTATATCTATTATGCGTCTTCTGACACACGTCTTCATGTAGCTGAATCAACAGTAAGCCAACTTGTAGATTATTGCCTGCACACACCAACTGACGGTTTCCGTTCTATAGAATCTGTGAAGCGGATCATTACTATGGTAAATCATAATAAACAATACCTGAAACAATAAATACATCACCATGGAAAACATAAAACTAAGAGAAAAAATCGGATATGGATTAGGAGATGCTGCTTCTTCCATGTTTTGGAAGTTATTCACAATGTATCTGCTATTCTTCTACACAGACGTGGTAGGTATCTCTTCGGCTGTGGTAGGGACGATGTTCCTTATCACACGCGTCTGGGATACTTTCCTCGATCCGTTTGTTGGAATATTAGGCGATCGGACAAGCTCACGCTGGGGTAAATTCCGCCCCTACCTACTATGGATAGCCATACCATTCGGCATCTGTGGTATACTGACCTTCTCCTCTTTTGGAGATAACATGACTACCAAAATAATATTTGCTTATGCCACATACACCCTTATGATGATGGTATATTCATTAATCAATGTTCCGTACGCATCTCTATTAGGAGTAATGTCTGCCAATCCACAAGTACGCACAGAGTTCTCCTCCTACCGCATGACATTTGCTTTTGGAGGAAGTATTCTGGTACTATTCCTCATTGAGCCACTGGTTGATATATTCAGTAAAATGAAGATAACGGAAAATATACCTGACATCGCTTTCGGCTGGCAGATGGCTGCAGTCGTATTTGCGATTATGGCTAGTGGAATGTTCTTATTAACTTTTCTATGGACAAAAGAAAGAGTGCAGCCCATAAAGGAAGAAAAAGGATCACTGAAAGAAGATCTGAAAGATCTGGGCAGAAACAAACCCTGGTGGATTCTTTTATGCGCAGGAATCATGGCATTAGTGTTCAATTCTCTTCGTGACGGTTCCGCTGTATTCTATTTCAAATATTATGTAGACAGCTCCGATACATTCTCTTTCTCATTCATGAATAGTGCCATTACTCTAATCACGATCTACTTGGTATTAGGCCAAGCAGCCAATATTCTCGGAATCATGTTTGTGCCATCCTTGACCAAGAGAATCGGTAAAAAGAAAACTTATTTTATGGCAATGGTTGGCGCTACCATTCTAAGCGTTTTATTCTACTTCCTTCCTAAAGATTTTATCTGGGGAATTCTTTGTTTACAGGTCTTAATAAGTATCTGTGCGGGTATTATTTCTCCTTTATTATGGTCTATGTATGCAGATATATCAGACTATTCCGAATGGAAAACCGGAAGACGGGCAACCGGCCTGATATTCTCTTCTTCGTCCATGTCTCAAAAGTTCGGTTGGACAATCGGAGGTGCTTTGACCGGATGGCTACTGGCCTATTTCGGTTTCAAAGCAAATGTAATCCAATCCGACTTTGCTCAAACCGGCATTTGTATGATGATGAGTATCTTCCCGGCAATTGCCACCATGCTATCAGCATTCTTCATTTCACGTTATCCGTTAAATGAAAAAAGATTATATGAAATATCAACAGAACTCGAAGAGAGAAGAAAAAAGTAAATTCATCACTAACCAACTAACCAATATGGCTCATATTCCAATTCAGTCCTATTTGTATTTACTATTGGGTACAACCCTATTCTCATGTGCACCTCAAGAGCTAAAAACGCCATTTGAATTAAAATGTGAGAATATACCCGTTCCTGTAGGAGTAGATACTCAAACTCCCAGACTCTCCTGGAAACTTCCGCTACTAGAGGAAGATAGTATCAACAGAGTTGAGATATGGCTATCAACAGACAGTACTCAATTATCAGGCAGACAGTCCGGTTATTGGAACAAATCCATCATAGGAGCTCCTATAAGAGTCTCCTATGATGGACAACCCTTAGATTCATATACAACGTATTATTGGAAAATAGGCTATCAAACCTCTTCCAAACAGAAAACTACATTTTCTCCAATATCCTCCTTCACGACAGGATGTTTATCACCCGACAACTGGAAAGGGAAATGGATTACTGACAAACATGACATCACATACCGTCCGGCACCCTATTATAGAAAGAGCTTCCAATTAGACAAAACAATCGAGCAAGCCTTACTCACTATTGCATCGGCAGGCCTACATGAGCTCTCTGTCAACGGGCAACGGGCAGGAAATCATTTCCTGGACCCTATGTATACACATTTCGACAAACGTATACTATCAGTCACTCATGATGTTACGTCATTACTATCTCTGGGTGAAAATGTAATAGGAGTACAACTGGGGAACGGCTGGTATAATCATCAATCCACAGCAGTATGGTTTTTCGACAAGGCTTCATGGAGAAACCGCCCTAAATTCACAGCACAACTCCATCTGCGTTACACAGATGGAACAACAGAATATCTGGGTACTGACTCAACCTGGCAAACAACTGACAGCCCGGTTATTTTCAACAGCATCTATACAGCCGAGCATTATGATGCACAGAAAGAATTAGCAGGCTGGGACTCCCCCGGATTCAACGCTACCGGATGGTATCATGCACAAGAAACCGAATCGCCTACGGAAACGATCAAATCACAAGTTATGCATCCGATTCGTGAAACGGCCCGCTATACAGCAACTCAATGCAAAAAAATAAATGACAGCTGCTACGTCTATCATTTCCCCAAAAACATTGCAGGTGTCACCGAGCTAAAAGTGAAAGGAAAAAAAGGAACAAAACTGCGCCTGAAACATGGGGAACTTTTAGACAAAAACGGTATGGTAAACATGGCAAATATAGATTATCACTACCGGCCGACAGACGACAGCGATCCTTTTCAAACAGACATCGTCATACTTAGCGGAAAGCAAGATAGATTCATGCCCAAATTCAACTACAAAGGTTTTCAGTTTGTAGAAGTCTCATCATCTGCCCCCATTCAATTATCCGACGAAAATCTTATTGCAGTAGAAATGCACAGTGATGTTCCGATCATCGGCTACTGGTCTTCGTCATCCGATCTGCTAAACAAAATATGGAAAGCCACTAACAGTTCCTATTTAGCCAACTTGTTCGGTTACCCGACTGACTGCCCTCAACGGGAAAAAAATGGCTGGACAGGAGACGCACATATTGCCATAGAAACAGGATTATACAATTTCGATGGTATCTCTATATATGAGAAATGGATGAACGACTTTTGTGATGAACAAAAAGACAACGGAGTCCTCCCATGTATCATCCCAACTTCTGTATGGGGCTATGATTGGGCCAACGGGGTCGACTGGACGAGTGCTGTCGCCATTATCCCTTGGGAAATTTATCGATTTTACGGAGACACCACATTACTCCGCCGCATGTACGGACCAATCAAAAAATATGTCTCCTATATAGAATCCATATCAACCAATCATCTTACAGACTGGGGACTGGGCGACTGGGTACCTGTACGCTCAAAAAGCAATATAACCTTGACTTCCTCTATCTATTATTATACGGACGTCTGTATTCTAGCCAAAGCAGCCAGACTTTTCGGATATGCCGAAGATGCCTCCTATTATAACACGCTGGCACAAAAAATAAAAGAGGCTATCAACACCAGTTTTCTCAATAAGGAAACAGGAATATATGCAGAGGGAACACAGACAGAACTTGCCATGCCATTATACTGGGGAATCGTTCCGGAAGAAGATAAAAAGAAAGTTGCTGCCAGACTACATGAATTGGTAGAAAAAGACGATTATCATCTGGACGTCGGTTTATTAGGAAGCAAGGCCCTACTTTCCGCCCTGTCAGATAACGGATATGCAGAAACAGCTTACAAAGTCGCATCACAAGACACCTATCCTTCCTGGGGGTACTGGATCAAACAAGGTGCTACAACTCTACATGAAAATTGGCGGACAGATGTTGTTATCGACAACTCATATAACCATATTATGTTCGGAGAAATAGGAGCATGGCTATACAAAGGACTGGGAGGAATTCAGATGGATGAAAAACATCCCGGATTCAAGCATATTTTGCTAAAACCTTTCTTTCCGGCAGACATGAATGAACTTACCATACGCTATAATACTCCCTATGGCTGGTTAAATATCAACTGGGTTCGTCAAACTAATGACTGCATCCGTTATACAATCGATATTCCGGCAGGTACTTCTGCAACATTTGTTCCTTTTACAATGCCAGAACCCCAAAAATCTATAACTTTACAAGCCGGAAAACATTCACTTGAACTTGATTTTATTCACCAATTAATCAATCAACGATAACTTATGTACAAAAGAATCACCTTATTCACATTCATTTGCCTGCTCGCTTTAGCAGGAATAGCCCAAAATAAAGACACTTATACCATTTTATTATCCGGAGCATCTTTTGCCGAACCTAACAATAAGTGGTTTGAAATGGGATGTCGTGCCCTTCACGCCATCCCCATCAATCGGGCTGTAAGTGCAGAATCTATTGCTCACACTGCAAATAAAATGCTGGACGGCACTCTCTATACCCCGGAAGAGTTCGATAACATTGATGTATTTGTCTTGATGCAAGTACATGAAAAAGACGTATATAACGAAGCAAACTTAAAAGAGAACTACAAGGATTATAAAACTCCTTTTGATGCTTCCGACTATGCCGTTTGCTATGATTATGTCATCAAGCGCTACATATCAGACTGTTATAACCAGAAATTCAATCCAAAATCCAGATATTACAACACTCCTTATGGGAAACCTGTTTCTATTGTCTTATGTACTCATTGGCATGACAGTCGTCCTATATTCAACACTTCGGTCCGAAAACTGGCAGAAAAATGGGGATTCCCGGTAGTAGAATTCGACAGATACATCGGATTCTCCAAAAACCAGAAACATCCGGTTACAGGAAAACAATATAGCCTAATTTACACTGGGGATTCACAAGAGACTCATGGAGAAATATTTGGATGGCATCCGCCACATGGAGAACATTCATTTATTCAACAGCGCATGGCTGCAATCTTTGCCGATACGCTTCGTAAGATATTGCTTCCCAAAGAATATATTAATGAATAATCACCAAATACTCATCGGATGAAAAAACTTCTATCATTAACAGTTTGCTTGTTATTTGTCCTATCACAAATAATGGCACAGCTTTCCGTACCTTCTTTCTTTTCAGACCACATGGTGCTGCAACGTGAGAAGCCAATCAATATATGGGGCACAGCCAGTGCCGGCGAGCGAATTAGCGTAACATTAGGAAATGCTCAAAAGAGTACCCGAACCGATAAAAATGGGAAATGGTCAGTCAGCCTACCTCCTATGCAAGCCGGTGGACCGTATACTCTAAATATGAAAAGCCCCAAGCAGACTTTATCATTTACAGATATTTTAATCGGTGAAGTATGGATTTGTAGCGGACAGTCAAATATGGAGTTTCGTCTGCGTAGCGCTAATCATGCTACCGAAGAAGTCGCAGCTGCCAATTACCCTCAAATCCGTTCATTCAACGTAATTCAAGAAATGGGGCACACTCCTAAAACCAACTTAAAAGGTAAATGGGAAGTATGTTCACCCGCCTCCGCTTCTGATTTTTCAGCTGTCGGCTATTTCTTTGCGCGTGAATTATACCAAAAACTCAATATTCCTATCGGATTCATCAACTCCTCATGGGGTGGTACGGACATCGAAACCTGGATGAGCATGGAAGTGATAGAGCATTTCCCGAAATATGAAAAATCATTAGCCCGTATGCGCTCTTCTGAATTCGAAGAATACATCAAACACAGTGACAAAGTCAAAAAGGAATTCGAACAAGCCATCATAAACGAACCGGGAGAAAAAGAGAAATGGTATTTAGAAAACACCCCTACAGAAAACTGGAAGGAACATATTGTTCCGTCATTATGGTCAAATGAGGAATTATCCGGTATAGATGGAGTTGTATGGTTTACTTATCAGTTTTCCATACCGGCCAACTGTTTAGGACAGGATGCAGAATTGAGTCTCGGTACTATCGATGACGATGACATTACCTGGGTTAACGGACATGAAGTAGGACGAACGGTAGGATATGACCTGAAACGTCTATACAAGATCCCGGCAGAAGTATTAAAGGAACAGAATACCATCACTATTAAAATATCCGACTATCGTGGAGGAGGCGGTCTATATGGTCCTAAAGATGAAGTATACCTGAAAGTCAACAACCGAATTTTCCCTTTGTGTGATAATTGGAAGTATAAAGTTGCAGTATCGAGTGCACAATATGATTATGTAGAATATGGTCCTAACGCTTTTCCTTCTTTGCTGTTCAACGCAATGATTCATCCACTGGTAGGTTTGGGGATGAAAGGGGTAATCTGGTATCAGGGAGAAAACAATGCCGCCCGCGCCAACGAATACATTGATTTATTTCCGGCTTTAATTACAGACTGGAGAAGTAGATGGAATAACGAATTCCCATTTTATTGGGTTCAATTAGCAAACTTCATGTCTCCGGCCAAGCAGCCCTCTGAAAGTCATTGGGCAAACCTGCGGGATACACAGTCGAAGACACTGGCCTTACCACATACAGGACAGGCCGTCATTATAGACATCGGTGAAGAAAATGACATACATCCCCGCAACAAACAAGATGTAGGTAAACGACTTGCTTTGCATGCTCTCCACAATGATTACGGATATAACTCTATTGTTTGCACCGGCCCGATATTCCAGTCGGTAAAAAGAATCGGAGATGCACTGGAGGTCACCTTTAACGCTTGTGACGAGCAACTAGTAGCTCGTAATAAATATGGCTATTTATCAGGATTCGCCATTGCCGGCGCAGATGGAAAATACCAATGGGCACAGGCTAAAATCGAAAACAATAAAGTAATAGTATGGAATAAGGAAATACAGCAACCGGTCTCTGTACGATATGCTTGGGGAGATAATCCCGATGATGCTAACTTATACAACGCAGCCGGTTTGCCTGCCTCGCCTTTCGAAGGACACATCAGCCAATAAACGGCCTACAAAAACAGAAAAAGAATACCGGCAATGAATGTATGATCATCATTTCCGGTATTTTTCATATTTACAGTCCACTCCCTAATCGTCCAGAGACTATATTTTCTCTTTCCGGCGCGTTGTAATTTAAAGATTATCACGTATCTTTGCCTGCTCAAATCATAAATACGAGATATGGCTATTACAATCAAGAAAGTCTCCACAAAGAGAGAACTTAAGAAATTTATCCGTTTCAATTACAGAATGTACAAGGGTAACCCTTACTCTGTGCCTGACCTCTATGACGACATGCTCAACACCTTCAACAAGAAGAAAAACGCAGCATTCGAATTCTGTGAAGCAGATTATTTCCTCGCATACCGGGACGATAAAATAGTAGGACGTGTAGCTGCAATCATCAACAATCAGGCGAACGAGAAGTGGGAATGTAAAAACGTTCGTTTCGGATGGATAGACTTCATCGACGATCCCGAAGTATCATCCGCACTCATCAAAACGGTGGAAGAATGGGGAAAAGAACGAGGCATGACTCACATTGCCGGTCCTCTCGGATTTACTGATTTCGATGCGGAAGGTATGTTAGTTGAAGGGTTCGACCAACTTAGTACCATGGCCACTATCTACAACTACCCATACTATCCTGTACACATGGAAAAGTTAGGCTTCGAGAAAGACGCCGACTGGGTGGAATACAAAATCTACATACCGGATGCCATTCCCGACAAGCATAAACGTATCTCCGAACTGATCCAACGAAAATATAACCTCAAGATAAAGAAATATACTTCCGGAAGAAAAATAGCCAAAGACTACGGACAGAAGATTTTCGAGCTGATGAATGAAGCATATAGTCCTCTTTATGGCTATTCTCCGTTGACACAGCGGCAAATCGACCAATACGTGAAAATGTATCTGCCGATCCTTGACTTACGGATGGTTACACTGATTACTGATGCCAATGACGAATTGGTCTGTGTAGGTATCTCCATGCCATCTCTTGCCGAGGCTTTACAGAAATCACACGGACGTCTGTTGCCACTCGGATGGTTCTATCTGTTAAAGGCACTATTTATGAAACGCCGTGCCAAAATGCTTGATCTGCTACTCGTTGCAGTGAAACCGGAATATCAAAACAAAGGTGTTAACGCTTTGTTATTTTCCGATTTAATTCCAGTTTATCAAAAATTAGGTTTTATCTTTGCGGAAAGCAACCCCGAACTGGAACTGA
>OGOK01000657.1_pt1 | contig 28946 bp, 30 predicted proteins | sample 1552661 | NCBI WGS metagenome assembly OGOK01 (sample SAMEA2580172, study PRJEB22360) | human gut metagenome | biome: human gut; feature: human-associated habitat; material: faeces | place: Denmark | collected 2008/2010
GCTGTACACATGCCTGCAAGTATTGCTATGCTTCTTTTATGAAGCGCTTTACCGGACACACGGAGGAATGGGGCACTTTCCTTGATGTGAAGCATTGGCCGGAAATTAAAAATCCGAAGAAATATGCCGGACAGCGTGTGGTTATCGGTTCTGTGACAGATGGCTACAATCCACAAGAGGAGCAATTCAGGAATACCAGAAAACTTCTGGAGCAGCTGATCGGCAGTGACGCAGATATTTTGATCTGCACAAAGTCTGATCTTGTGGTACGGGATATTGATCTGCTGAAGAACCTTGGACGAGTGACCATTTCATGGTCGATCAACACACTGGATGAAAATTTTAAGAACGATATGGACTCTGCTTCGAGCATTGAGCGGCGTATCGCTGCTATGAAGCAGGTATATGAAGCAGATATTCGTACAGTCTGTTTCGTATCCCCGGTATTTCCCGGTATCACGGATTTTGAAGCCATTTTTGAGCGGGTAAAGGATCAGTGCGATCTGTTCTGGCTCGAAAATCTCAATCTTCGAGGCGGTTTCAAAAAGACAATTATGGATTATATCGCCGGAAAATATCCTGATCTTGTACCACTTTACGACGAGATCTATAACAAGCATAACCGCAGCTACTTTGAAGCACTTGAAGTAAAAGCTGAGGAAATGGCTAAGAAATATGATTGTCCCTTTGTGGATAATGAAATGCCTTACGGAAGAGTTCCGCAGGGGCATCCGGTGATCGTGGATTATTTCTATCATGAGGAAATCCGAGGGACAGAAAATACAGGAAAAAGAAATCGTTAAACAGAAATTTTACAGGAACATCGCTATATAATGAATGGGAGTATTTAAAAAATAAATACGGATATATTGATTTACTACCAGTAGGAGATTTTTGGTATGGAATTAGATGAAAAATTTAATTTACTTAGAACATTAACTCAAAAAATACGTAGTTATGACAAGCATTTAATAGATACTGTTACTTTTTGTAATAATAAAATGGCTTCAATCGTTTATGATTATTATCCGTTTGAGGTTGAAATTAGAGATAACAACTTATATTTTTTTATCATAACAAATCGCAGTGAAAAGAAAATGCTATTTTCGTCATCGCTTAATACCGACTTTGATAAGCTTTGTGAAAGTTTGATAAAATGTATAACGACAGATGTAAAAAAGCAAATTCCCAAGAAATTTTTAAAAGCAAAGGGGTTTTTATAATGAATGAAAATCAAGCAGAAATAAAAGCCCAAGCTGTTGAAACTGAAATGAAAAAATATTTTGGTAGTTTAGTTTCGGATTTTAATTTGATAGACGCTTTTTGCGGCAACGGACATGAAGAATTTAGTCTGGGATTCAAGTATTGTGACTATTTTGATATGCGCTTTAATTATGGTCAAGGTGCTTGCGGATGCTGCATATGTTATGATTGGGGTGATAATAATGAGGCTATACTTATTAAAACCTCAATTGATGGTTGGTGGGAAAAAATTTCAATTCAATGGAAAAAATATTTTCATGAACTTAAAAAAGAACTGGATTTGCGTATTCCCGATGATTATTTAAAAGAATTTTATATAAATCCTAATACCGAAACAAATGTAGTGTGAACTAATGCGAATGCTACGGAACATATGGGGGAGTATGTTGGTCGATTTGGTGAAACAAGTTTTTCAATTGATTTAAGAAGTCAATTGATGTTAGAAAGTTATGTATCTGCTTTAGATCAAGCAATGGGAGAACTTGCAAGCAAACCTTTAGGCAGATATGAAGATCTTAACTTTGGCGGTTGGGTGTTCGGAATTGACACTAAAGAAGGAGTAGTTTTCCATGCATTTTATGAAGGATAGGTGATCATATGAAAATTAAATATATTTCAGATGATTATGAATTATATCTTATACAACAACGATATAGTTTTCAATATGATTTGATTATTGACTGTATAAGTAAAAAAGATAATTTCACAATGTATAAAGTTCAGAAAACATGTCGAAGTGATCCTAGTGATATTATTTATCATGCCTTTTACTATGATCATCAAAGAAAGCATACACCATTAGATATAGCAGTAAACAGTAGAACTAATATTATTGAATATATATCATTTTTTGTTTCTGATTCAATGAAGATAAACAGTAATCAGTTTGATTCATTATTTATTGATAAAAATGAATACTGCTTATTTAGTATGATTGAATGCAATGATACTCATAGGTATTTTAAAATTGAAAATGAAAAGGATAATTTTGTTTATTTTTATGAAAATGATTCTATTTTCTACCTAAACAATAGACATCCTTGTAGCCTGAATATGTATTGCATTTGTGATTTTTGTTGGCTGTTGATCGGTGAAGATGATGAAATTTATGGAGTTAAAGTAAAACTGTAAATTTTTGCTCTCACAACTTCGATAATTTATCATGCTGTTGATTTTTGGCTGGATAGTTTAAAGTTATACAGATTAGCGATGGACGGCAACACTGCTGCGGCAGAACAACTTGCTGCACGAACTAAAATGGACTGCATAACGCATACAATTTTTCTTGCTGGCGGAGCATTTTTAGAGCCGATAGCTAACGTATTCATGCGAATGTATCATAGTTATTTTATTTCTTGATTTTTTTAGCTTAATGATATTGGGAGGGCATTGAGTTTATCTCAGTGTCCTGCTCGCTTTTCAATGCAAAAAATATCCCCTCCAAAGCATTTGCCTTGAAGGGGATTAACTATATGCGTTTTACTGTGGCTTCTTAACGTCTGTCATGACTTCTTTAAGTCCTGTTGCAAGACCTGCAATACCCTGTATCTCACTTGGTATAATGATCTTTGTAGCCTTGCCGTCTGCTGCCTTGGCAAATGCTTCAAGGCTCTTGAGCTGGATTACCTGCTCGTTAGGGTTAGCAGCATTCAGCTTGACGATACTCTCGGCAATCGCTTTCTGTACCATGTCGATAGCCTGCGCTTCACCCTCTGCCTCAAGTATCTTCTGCTCCTTTACAGCGTCTGCACGAAGTATCATAGACTGTTTCTCAGCTTCGGCTGCAAGTATCTGTGACTCCTTGTCTGCCTGTGCTCTGAGTATCTTAGATTCTTTCTCACCCTCTGCAACAAGCACCTGAGATTTCTTCTCAGCCTCTGCCTGAATGACCTTTTCACGTCTTTCACGATCAGCTTTCATCTGCTTTTCCATTGCGTCCTGAATTTCTCTTGGCGGAAGAATATTCTTAAGCTCAACTCTCTGCACCTTGATGCCCCACCTATCTGTGGCTTCATCAAGAATTGCTGTGATCCTTGTGTTGATAATGTCACGGGAAGTGAGCGTAGCCTCAAGATCAAGGTCACCAACAATGTTTCTGAGTGTTGTTGCCGTCAGATTTTCAATAGCCGAGATAGGTCTCTCAACGCCGTATGTGAACTGCATTGCGTTTGTTATCTGGAAGAACACAACAGTGTCTATCTGCATTGTTACGTTATCCTTTGTGATAACTGACTGTGGCTTGAAGTCAACTACCTGCTCTTTGATAGATACTCTTTTTGCAACTCGGTCGATAAAAGGTACTTTTACGTGAAGTCCCGTTCCCCATGCCGCATGAAAAGCTCCAAGTCTTTCAACTACAAATACATATGCCTGCGGTACTATCTTGATGTTGCTGATAACAATGATTATAAGCAATACGATGATAGCAAGTACGATATAAATTCCAGGTTCCATTATATGCCTCCTAAAAATAAGTTTATGTAAGCTGTTACTTTTCTTCTGAAACTATCAGCTTTGCACCGTCAATACGCACGACCTTAACTGGTGTGCCTTCTGAGATCTTTGAGCCGTCCTCAGTTCTTGCTGCCCAATCTGTGCCCTCAAGAGTGACCCTGCCTTTGTTCACAGAGTTATCTATAGGCTCAATAACTATTGCAGTTTTTCCCACATCAAGCTCGTAATTTGTTGCAACTGGCTTGTTCTGGAGCTTCTTGACCACAGGTCTTGTAAGCAAAAGAAGTATGATCGAGCTTACGACGAATACGATGCACTGTGTAAGGAAAGAAAGCTTAGCTATGGCACAAAACATCGCAATAAGTGCTGCTATAGCAAGCCATATAGACACAAGTGCCGTTCCTGTTGCGACCTCGCATACAACAAAGAACACGAAAGCTAAAGCCCAAAAAACTATTTTGAGTGTAGCCATTGTCATATGATCCCCCCTGTTCCTCTCATTTATTTAAGATTTATTATAACATATTATTTTAAAATTTACAATAGCTAAGACACAATATTTTTGCTTTTTTACTTTTAATCTTCAATGATTTTACATTGACCGTACCATATTTTATTAGCTGTACACTAATATATATATGTTGATGCTACTACATAAAGAAAAAAGTATTTCTAAAAGATAGTTATATAAAAAAATTTACAGTAAAAGCGGTAACCCGCTGGAGGTAACCGCTTTTACTACTTGTGTAATTATACGTTGTCGCTGAAATAAACATCATACCAAACAAGGAATGAGAACACTGTCCAAATCTTTCTTGAATAGTCATATTTGCCTGCACGGTGATCGTCAAGAAGTTGTACAAGCTTATCTGTGTGGAAGAATTGTGCCGACTGAGGAGAAGTAAACTTATCCTTTACTATATTATAATACTTATCTTCTTTGAGCCATACCCTGATAGGAACAGGGAAGCCGAGCTTCTTTTTCTTAGCTGTCTGTGGAGGGCAAGCCTGAAGTGCAGCAAGACGCATTGCATACTTCGTTTCAGTTTCAGTAACTCTGTCCTTTACAGGTATCTGCTCTGCAAGCTCCATTACCTTTCTGTCAAGGAACGGTACACGAAGCTCTAGAGAGTGAGCCATGCTCATTTTATCCGCCTTAAGAAGAATATCACCTGTCATCCAAAGGTGCAGGTCAATGTACTGCATCTGCGTTACCTGATCCTGATCTCTTACCTTGTCATAGAACGGCTTTGTGATAGCCATAGCGTCAGGAGCGTTTGTTTTTATGCTCAGAATGTCCTTACGCTCTTTCTCAGAGAAGATGTATGCGTTACCAATAAATCTCTCATCAAGGTCCTTAGAGCCTCTTATAAGATAGTTTATGCCGTGCTTGTGAGGCAGTTTCTCAGCAACTGCACCAACAGCCTTTCTGATAGGTCTTGGAATCTTGAAGTAGCTTGCCATATCAGCAGGGTTGTGATAGATGTTGTATCCGCCGAATATCTCGTCTGCACCCTCGCCTGAAAGCACTGCCTTGACCTTTTCAGAAGCTATTTGACATACGAAGAACAGAGCCACAGCCGCAGGGTCTGCGAGAGGTTCGTCCATGTGATACTGTATCTTTGAAAGGCTGTTCCAGTATTCCTCAGGAGAAATGACCTTGGAGAAGTTCTCCTTATTGATATACTTTGAAAATTCCTTAGCATAGCCTATCTCGTTGTACTTTTCGTCCTCGCCAAAGCCTACAGTAAAGGTCTTGTCAACGTTGGCAACAGCGGCAACATAGCTTGAGTCAACACCGCTTGAAAGGAAAGAACCTACCTCAACGTCAGCGAACTTGTGTACCTCAACAGAGTTCTTGAAAGTGTCAGATATCCTATTCACCCAATCTTCAAGAGCAGGACCATTGTCAGCGTGAAATTTAACTTCCCAATATCTTCTTACGTTCATCTCGCCGTTCTTGTATGTAAAGCAGTGAGCGGCAGGGAGCTTGTAAACATTTTTGAAGAAAGTTTCTGTTGTAGGAGAATACTGGAATGTGAGATAAGTTTCAAGAACGTCAGTGTTAAGCTCCTTCTTGAAATGAGGGTGGTCAAGAAAACTCTTTATCTCAGAACCCCACATAAGTGTTTCGCCCATTTTTGCGTAGTAAAGAGGCTTGATACCAAAGAAATCTCTTGCACCGAAAACCTCATTTGTATTCTTGTTGAATATAACGAATGCAAACATACCTCTCAGCTTGTCGAGCATATCCTCGCCCCACTGCTCATAACCGTGGATAAGCACCTCTGAGTCGGTCTGTGTATAGAACTTGTGACCAGACGCTACAAGCTCCTCACGGAGATCCTTGTAGTTGTATATCTCACCGTTGAATGTAAGTACCAACGACTTATCTTCATTGAAGATAGGCTGGCTACCTTGATCTGAAAGGTCGATGATCGAGAGTCGGCGGAAACCCATTGCGATCTGCTCGTCAACATATTTTCCGTCAGAGTCAGGACCTCTATGTTTTATTCTATCCATCATTTTTCCAAGAACTATGGAAGCGTCATTGATTTTATTTGTAAATCCAACAAAACCGCACATATAAAAGCCTCATTTCTGTTAAATCAAATTGCCTGTATCTTAGTTAATACAGCCGCTTGTCGCCTAGTGAACGTCAAGCAATATAATATTTATTATACACTATATGCGGCTTTTTTGCAAGGGGTAAAAACAAAAATTAAACAATAAAAGAAATTGTCTTTTGTGCATTTATCACATGGCAGTGTGTATGGTATAAAAATATCTGCGATTTTGTCATTTTGGCTTGAAAAAGGCAGAGGGATATAGTATAATGGTATTAAAATCATATTTTGGAGAAGATCTTATGAACGATAACAAAAAGAAGAAAAATGGTTATAGATTGGATATTGTGTTGATAGTGAGTTTTTTTGTGATGCTTATATCTTTCTGTGCCTACATGATGAATACTACTCTCGAAGAGGTACTTGAAAATGAAACAGGCAGCTCTGTAGTCACACATGATTACACTTACGAGAGCGCTGAGAGCAGTTCAGCAGCATAGCGCAAAATTCAAAAGCACGACAAGTTAAAGTGCTTTACTTACTTGCTGAATTCGCCCATTTACGACATTTCGGAGGCGTGGATCAGCACTTGAAAATACATAAGGCGACAAGCCAACTAACTTTATAGCATCAAGAACTAAACTTGCATTGTATTATGCATTGTAAAGTTCGACCGCATTACAGCTAAAAGCATTTTACTTGACACCTAAAATCAATATCTGACGAAAATGTGGCTTTGTGCATTTAATACAAATAACAAAGTCACATTTTGTTGTATAACGCCTTGACTTTGCGTCACTTATACTATATACTTGTATTAAGCACTGCTTTTTATACAATATGTTGTGATTTGCGGTGCGAGTTGTGAGAATAAAAAAATATAAGGATAAATCGGGAAAATCGGAGGCGGTATTGTGATAATCAAGATAAAAAAGCGTGACGGACGTACTGTAACTTTCAATATTGAGAAAATAGCTGGCGCTATATACAAAGCGGCTCAGTCTGTGGGCAAAGATAACTATGAGGAAGCTTTGGAGCTTTCGGGTAAAGTTGTTGATAAGCTTATGGAAAAACACCTTGATATGCCTACTGTTGAAGAGATTCAGGATTGCGTTGAGCGTGTACTTATCGAGGAGGGCATGGCTGATACTGCAAAAAGTTATATACTCTACCGTTCAAACAGGACTCGTGCAAGAGAAATGAATACCCGTCTTATGAAAGTTTATGAGGATCTTACTTTCCAATCAGCGAAAGATAACGATTTGAAGCGTGAGAATGCTAATATAGACGGCGATACCGCAATGGGTACAATGCTTAAATACGGATCTGTGGGAGCAAAGGAGTTCAATGAGATGTATGTTCTTGCTCCTGAGCATTCAAAGGCTCATCAGGAGGGGGATATCCACATTCATGATCTTGATTTTTATACACTGACTACCACTTGCACTCAGATAGACCTTACAAAGCTTTTTGATAAGGGTTTTTCTACAGGTCATGGCTTTTTGCGTACACCAAATGATATACAAAGCTATGCGGCGCTTGCCTGCATTGCGATACAATCCAATCAGAACGACCAGCATGGTGGTCAATCTCTTCCGAAGTTCGATTATGATATGGCTGAGGGCGTAAGAAAGACATTCAGACACCGCTATCGTGACAATATCGGCAGGGGTCTTGCTCTCCTTGGTGAAGTTTCTGATGCTCAGAGCATTGCAAAGAAAATAACTGAAATGCTTGATGAGCAGGGTTTAAAGATCACTCTCGCCAATGATAACGGCTATCAAGAGGCTGAAGCACAGTTTCTTGTGAATTTTGTTGACGCACCTATAGTGAAGAAGATACAGAGTTTTGCATATAAAAACTCTTTGAAAGAAACTGACAGAGCCACATATCAGGCAATGGAAGCGCTTATCCATAATCTTAATACCATGAACTCCCGTGCAGGCGCTCAAACGCCTTTCAGCTCCATAAATTATGGTACTGATACTTCTATCGAGGGCAGACTTGTTATAAAGAATATTCTTCTTGCAGAGGAAGCAGGACTTGGCAATGGTGAAACGCCTATTTTCCCTATACATATTTTCAAGATAAAAGAGGGCGTGAACTTTGATCCTGATGATCCGAACTATGACCTTTTCAAGCTCGCCTGCCGTGTATCAGCGAAGCGTCTTTTCCCGAATTTTTCATTTATCGACGCTCCTTTCAATCTACAGTATTATAAAGAGGGCAATCCTGACACTGAGATAGCTTACATGGGTTGTCGCACAAGAGTTATCGGTAACGCATATGACCCTACTCGTGAGATAGTGACAGGAAGAGGAAATCTCTCTTTTACTACCATTAATCTCCCTAGACTTGGCATAAAAGCACAGCGTAATATCGGTGCTTTCTTTGACAGCCTTGATGAGCTTATGGATCTTTGTATCGACCAGCTTATGCACAGATTTAAGATACAGTGTTCAAAGCGTGTGAGAAATTATCCGTTCCTCATGGGTCAGGGCATATGGCTCGATTCAGAGAAGCTTACGGCTGACGATACGCTTGAAGAAGTGCTAAAGCATGGCACGCTTTCAGTGGGCTTTATCGGTCTTGCTGAGTGTCTTAAAGTGCTTACTGGCAAGCACCATGGTGAAAGTGAAGAAGCAAGAGAGCTTGGCTTGGAGATAATCTCGCGTATGAGAGCAAGAATGGACGAGGAAACAAAGCGTACTGGTCTTAACTTCTCGTTGCTTGCAACACCTGCTGAGGGACTTTCTGGCAGATTTGTTAAAATGGATAGAGAACGTTATGGTGAGATAGCAGGAGTTACGGACAGAGAATATTATACTAATTCTTTCCATGTACCTGTTTACTATCCGATAACAGCGTTTGAGAAACTTAAAATAGAAGCTCCTTACCATGCTCTTACAAATGCAGGCCATATAAGCTATATCGAGCTTGACGGCGATCCGCTGAACAATCTTTCTGCATTCGAGAAAGTCGTAAGATATATGAAAGAAGTTGGCATAGGCTACGGCTCAATAAACCACCCTGTTGACCGTGATCCTGTTTGCGGATATACTGGAATAATAGGTGACAAATGCCCGAAGTGTGGACGTTCTGAGGCTGAACACAGCAAGGTGATACATGAGAGGATACCTCGTGCAAAAGCCTGCTGTGAAGGTGACAATTAGCCATGGAGCTTAGAATAGCAGGCACTGTCGGCGAATCTATCGTAGACGGACCGGGTTTTAGGTTCACTATTTTTACGCAGGGCTGTCCACACGGCTGTGAGGGTTGTCACAATCCGCAGACACATGATTTTAACGGTGGCATTATCGTTGACACAGACCAGCTTTACAATGAGATAATAAGAGACCCGCTTCTTGACGGCGTGACGTTCAGTGGCGGTGAGCCTTTCTGTCAGTGCAAACCGTTAGCAGAACTTGCAGGAAGGGTAAAAGCGTTCCATGGCTTTTCACTGAATGTGATATCATTCACGGGCTATACTTATGAATATCTAATCGCAAACGCTAACGCTGAAAACGGCTATATGGAGCTTCTTAGTCAGCTTGATTATCTTGTTGACGGACCATTTATTCTGTCACAGCGAAGCCTTGAGTTGAAATTTATGGGCAGTCGAAATCAACGCTTCATCGACGTGCAGAAGTCTTTAAAAGAGGGTTGTGCGGTGGTTATAGAGCCTTATTGATTTTTACTATTTGGAAAATGAAAAAAAACGCTGAGTGAAAAACAATTTCACTCAGCGTTTTTTTGTGACAATTATTTATTTGTTAGGCTCTATTACCTCAACATCTTTTGGGTCGAGAGTTTCTGCATTATCAGCCTCGGCTGCTCTCTTTACTGCTTCTTCCTGTGACTTTTTCAAAGCTTCCTGTATGTCCTCACCAAGAAAATCAGGGAGTGACATTCCTGCCTGCTTGAACAGGTCGTTCAGCGGAGGAACTGACTGCATAAGTCCGCTTAGAAAGTTTGCTGTCGAGCCTTTTCCGTCTGCACCTGCGCCTGTATCCCACACGGTTATCTTGTCTATCTTAATGTTCTTGATAGCTTCTACCTGAATAGAGATAAGTTCTTCAAGCTTGTCAGCAACTATGAGTTTGACGGCTGCATTAGCATCTCCGCCTGCTGCTTCAACAAGCTTTCTCATACCCTCTGCCTGCTTTGTGAGTATTTCCTGATTACCCTTTGCTTCAGCTTCCATTTTTGCAAAGATAGCATCGGCCTCACCCTTTGCTTTACGTCTTACTACCTCAGCCTGTGCTTCAGCTTCGATCTCGGCCTGCTGCTTTGAGATCTGAGCCTTTACGATAACATCGGCGGTCTGTGTAGCCTTTTCAAGTTCGGCTCTCGTCTGCTCGGCGGATTGCTGAGCTATGTAAGCTTCCTGCTTTGCCTTTGCTGCCTGAACAGCTTCAGCGTCTGTAGCCTGTCTGAGAGCTTCCGCTTCACGCTCACGTCTGAGGGCTTCTGACTGTGCAACCTCTATCTTGGCCTGGTTCTCACCGTCGATAGCAGAAGCGTTTGCAGCAGCAACTTGGATACGCTGGTCTTTCTGAGCGTTTGCCTGACCGATCTCACCGTCTCTGTGTTTTTCGGCAACTGACTTCTTAGCGTCATTGATAGCCTTTGCAGCAGCTTCTTTACCGAGAGCTTCCAGATATCCAGACTCATCTGTAATATCCGTTACGTTTACGTTGATAAGCTTAAGACCTATCTTTTTAAGCTCTATCTCAACATTGTTTGATACCGCAAGCAGAAATTTATCTCTGTCCGAGTTTATTTCCTCAATATCCATTGTTGCGATAATAAGTCTCAACTGACCGAATATGATATCCTTTGCAAGCTCCTGAATTTCCATGAGCTTCAAGCCGAGAAGACGCTCAGCAGCGTTTTGCATAACGCCTGGTTCTGTTGAGATACCAACAGTAAATCTTGATGGAACATCAATTCTGATGTTCTGCCTTGAAAGAGCGTTTTTTAGATCCACATTTATGGATATAGGAGTAAGATCCATATACTCATAAGATTGGATTATTGGCACGATAAATGCCGCACCGCCGTGGATACATCTTGCGCTTCTTGCTTGACCATTCTTGTCTGTTCCTACTTTACCATAGATAACAAGCACCTTATCAGACGGACATTTTCTGTAGCGTGACAGTATCGCCATAATTGCCGCAAAAAGCACAACGACTATCACGCAGATGATGATTACTGGTTCCATAATTTTTCCTCCCACACAAATAATATTATAATAACCTCAAGACGGGTCATTCACAGAATCTTTATGTTTAGCACCCCTTTGTTCTATCAATTCTTTTATTTTTCTATTACGACAGTATCTCCTTGCAAATCGATAATGCGAACCTGAGTTCCTGTCTTTATAAGCTCATCACCATTGTTTATTGCAGTGACTTCTCTTAGCTGTCCGTTTATCATAACATTCACTTTACCAAGCCCATGGTCTTTAGGTGGGCAGGGGATATAAACAGTAGCAGTTTCTCCTATAGCATTTTTATAATCAGCCGTACCGTTTTCAGCAAGTCTTGCAGAAAGTTGAACTATCTTTGCTACAAGAAGCATGGTCGCCAGACCCAGAACAAAGCCGATAACTGTAGACAGTGCTGGATAAACACCTGAGCTTACAAGAACGATAGATGACCAGCTAAACACAGTGAAAAAAGCAACTATGGTCTGAAGCGTGAACATTCTCATAGAAGCAAAATCCGCAGGGTTTCCGCCGTCTACGTTGTGATCACAGCCGATATCATGTGTACAGTGATCAATATCCAAATCTCCGTGACCGCTGATGTTGGTATCAACATCAAGATCAAGACCTGATGTGTCGCTGAAATCGTGACCGCTTCCACCATCATGAAAACCGAACATAGAAAGCAAAGTCTGCACAAGCAGTATAAGCGTTGACGGAAACGCTATGCAATACAGCACTTTAAGTAAAAGTGACAAACCGTCCCACCATTCATTCATATAGATTACACCTCCAATGTAAATATTATTTACGTTTATTATATACTCATTTATCTTATTTGTCAATAGATTTTCGACAATAATTAAAATTATTTTTAGATATGGATTAGCACAAAAAATTGTAAATTTTTCGTTAAACACTTGAAATCTGTTTTACTATCTGCTATCATATAAGTAAATGAAATTTACAGTAAATAAAGTGAGGCGATATAATGGAGAACAATACTCTCGGCAAGAGGATAAAAGAGGCAAGGCTTGCAAAGAAAATGACTCAAAGCGAGGTAGTGGGTGATTTTATAACCCGCAATATGCTTAGTCAGATAGAGAGCGGCTCAGCAACGCCGTCGGTAAAGACCCTTGAATACCTCTGCAAAGTGTTGGAGATAGAGCCTAATGCCCTTCTGCCTGATGAAAACGACTCCAAAAACGCCCCTGACGCAGAGGGCTATATCAGTATACGGACAGAATTTATAAACAAGAACTATAAGGCTGTTATAGAGTATGACGCTGATGACGAATTTTCAGATGAGATATGTGCGCTTAAGGCGAAAGCTTGCCTTATGGTGGCTAGGGAGTATTCAGGCTCTGACAGTGCCACGGATCTTCAAAAGGCGATAGACCTTGCCAAGCAGGCTTCTGAACTTTCAAAGCGTGGTATTTTTGCAGATGAAAGCGTTAAAAACAAGGCTGACGAGCTTTTGAAAGCTAACGCTAAGCGTCTTAGCGACTATTACAGAAGTCTTTTGTAGGGTACAGTCATGGAATTTGTTATCATAGCCACGGTTGTTCTTGTGCTTGCCATGTGTCTTGGCGCAGACTTTGTTATAGTTCCTATAATGTTCATAGTTTTTCTTGTTATCCTGCTACTGGCTATTTTTGGTTTCTTTGTATACTCTGCTGTAAAACTTACTGGAACGAAAAGCGTGAAAGGAAAGTTTGTGCGTTTCGGCAGGGCAGAGGGCAAGAAATTTGATACAGCGTTTTACAAGGTTAGTGATAGTGAGTATCCAAACGTATTCCCATATGAGGTAGTAATGCGCTCAAAGATATACATACCCGATAAGGTCTGTAGGCTCAGATATGACGGCAAAAGAAATGAAGTTTTTGACCTGAATGCAGTTTGCTGTGTGATATTTGGACTTGTTCTTAGCAGCGTATCGGCGGTGATGATGATACTTTTTCTACTAACAGTGATAGGCGTGAATTGAATGATTTTAGGCAGTAGGTTAGCTTGCTGCCTTTTTTTGTGCATTTAAAATGGCAATAGTGCGTGATTTAAAAGGCTTTTTCAACTTCCATGTTGATAAATGTAAACTTTTTCAGAAAACATGTTGTAATATATGACAATTTGGGATAAGGCTGTAGACAAATGGGGTGATTGGCCAGTTGCACAGCATATAGCTAAAAAAATATGATGATGACGGATATCTTCGCAAGAAGAAATAGCACAAACAAAAATAAGCTGCTACAGAAAATCTGTGGCAGCTTATCCTATTTAGAATAGTCCTAATTTTAACCTATCAATATCGGCTCCTGATATCTGTTTGTACGAATCCATACTTATTCAGTATATGTCACCTTACCCCCTCAATAACACCCTTATCCATTTCATGTACCGTGTCGCACAGCACAGAAATATCCTCCGCCGAGTGTGAGCAAATAAGGATAGTCTTACCCTGCTCTTTATAGCTGAGCAGATACTCACGCATTTCCTTTACGCCATCTTTGTCAAGACCATTGAACGGCTCGTCGAGAATAAGTATCTTCGGGTTTTCCATGATAGCTTGTGCCAGACCTAACCTCTGCCGCATACCTAGACTGTATTTGCGGACGTGTCGCTTTAGTTCGGGATCAAGTCCCACCTGTTTCATACTGCTTTTTATCTCATCTTTGCCGATCTTGTTGTTGAGCCCTGCAAGCAGCTTGAGATTTTTGTATCCACTGTAATACGGTATAAACCCAGGTGTTTCAATAATGATACCCATATCTTTCGGGAAGTCAACGTCCTTGCCCACCTGCTTGCCGTCAACTGTTATCACACCCGATGTGGGCTTGATAAAGCCGCATATGCACTTCATCAGCATCGTTTTGCCGCTGCCGTTTCTGCCGATAAGTCCGTGTATTTTGCCCTCCTCAAAGGACACATTTATGTGCTTTAGTATCTCCGTTTTGCCAAGCGTAAGGCATACGTCATTTACATTGATGATATCCATTTTGTCCCCCTAATTTCCTAACTTGCTATCTCAGCAACATTGTCGTAATTGAATTTTCTTATGGCGATAAAGCAGAACGCCAGCAGTACTGCTATAAATATGGCAAGATAGCTGACCGAAAAACTCATTGACATAACAGGCTCACGGAAATATTTTGTGTAGTGCAGCCATATTATGCTGTTCGCCATTGGCATTGTCCACATAAGCGTGGTCTTTATGGAGCAGAAAGCCGTGCCTAATGATATCACTGCTCCGCAAAGGACAAAGCCCTCAGTTTTGTGTTTCACAAGTGAAAAGCTCAGCAGGATAAGCCCAATTATCATAAGGTATGCGAACACGAGCAGGTAGCTTTGCACTGCGGCTGAAAATACTGTGAGCTGATTGTAGAGATTTTCAGGGAGAAGCTGCACGCCGAAATTGCCTGAATGTTCAGGAAAGCGTGAAGCGAACTTTGTCGCCACGTTGCTCCAGCCGTTGTACCAAAAGCCGTCTGAAAGCATTGGAAGCACTGCGCCCAAGAATATCACTGCAAGATAAGATAACGCCATAAAAATGAGCTTCAAAAGCTGTCCGAACAGCCAGTTCAGCCTGCCCACACGCATTATGTAGAAAACTGTGTTGGTGTCTATCTTGGGAAAATCTGCGATAAGTGTGAGGAAAACCAGCGGTATGATAAGAAGTATCGCACCCGAATTTGCTATGGCGATAAAAGGCTCAAGGATATTCAGCGGTTCGCCCATAAGCTCTGCGTTTGATTTAAGAGGCTCAATAGCAAAGCTGTAAATGAAGATAAGAAGCACTCCTAGGATTATCATTCGTGCGTCGCATACCCACTTTATGAACTCCGCTCTTGCGCAGAAAAAGCTTTGTTTAAGGCTGAAATTTTTCATCATAGCTGACCTACACCCCCTTGTCCTTGCGCAAATTCATCACGATAATAAATCCCAGCAGGGTAACGATCGCCCCCGAACAGTTCACCGCAGTTATCCACTTTGCACTTCTGTCAAAGCTTTGTATATACAGAAAATTCGTCACAGAGCTTGGATAAAAGGCGTTTGCTCTATCAAAATCAAAGTTTTCGTTGAAAAGATTTGCGTCTATTATCCTATTGAGCATTGTTGTGAGGACATAGTTGAGCATAAAGGGCAGGCAGGTTATGATATACGGATTTTTGCAGAAAGAGCTTAGGAAAAACGCAGGCAGTGTGGAAACTGCACCATATGCGAAAGCTACCGCAAGCATTTTGATTATGGTTTTACCTGTGCTGTCTTGCATTATGTATTGAAGCTGGTCGGCTGATACGTCAAACTCCGAAAGTGGTTGAAAAAGCACTGCACAGGCTATGCCGTAAACAGCTATACCTAGCATAACGGCAAGTCCGCCTGAGATAAGTGCGGATATGAATTTTGAAAGATAATATCTTAGCTTGCCTGTGCGAGATATGGTGAAACGCATCAGTCCGTTATTTCGCTCTGCACAGAAAGACACCATGAATGGAAATGCCACGACAATAGGCAAAAACATTGTGATATATCCCGAAAGTCCGTTTCTGAAAACCAGCACTGAGGACAGCATTGGGTCGGTGCGGAGGATATTTTTATCGAGAGTGAAAAGTGACTCGAACACCGAATATGATTTATCGGTGGCAAGGTCTGTATAGGCTGAGGAGGTGAAAGCAAGCACTGTTGTAAGCAGCACCGCACCTGCAAAGCCTATGTTTATTATGCTTTTGTTCAGGTCACATTTTATTGTGTTTAGAAGTTTTAGTTTCATTTCTCTATATCTCCGATCTCGGTGTAGATAAACCTACCAAGATTATTGCTGTCAGCTTTGGCGTAGGCGAGATTTCCAAACTCATGCCCTGAGGGGTCATACTCCGCAGGGTCGGTGCAGATAACGGCGTAATCAAAACTCTCCGACTTTCCGCTATCGAAAAGGTCTGTGGAGCAGTCAAGTATCACCATGACTTCAAGCCCCTCACTAAGCTCCCCGTCGCAATAATATGTAGGCACTGTGCATACTGTCTTTTTGTCTGTGAGCTTAATTTCGGCCGTGTTGTCGCCTATGGTCTGTACTGTGCCGAAAAAGCTGGGGTAGTCACTGGTCGTGAGCGGCTCATACGTCTTTGAGCCGTCATCATTCACCGCAACAAGTAAGTTGATATCCTCAATAATAAACTTGCCGTCGGTAAAAAGATAGCCGCCGAACATAACATCATCAGCACTTTCGGGATATTTTCCTTTCTGCCACTCCTCAAGATCGTTGAAGTCAGCCGTGATAGTCCGATTTGCATTGCTAAGCTCATAGACAGAGCCGCTCTTGTGGCAAAGCTTGTAGTCATACTCCTCCGCAGGCACGTCCGCCTTGATGTCCTCATACATTCCCGAAGCGTATTTCTCGCCGTTAGGACTTACAACATCACAACTATAAATTTTTGTTATGCCCTCGTCCGTAACTATCTCCGCAGAAATGACCTCGCCGATATCGTTGTTTATTATTGCTTGGGATAAGCTTTTCCCATTCACATATTTTTCATCATGTTCAAAAAGCTCGCTGTCCATTGCAAGCGTGTATTCCTTGCCGTCATAAACAAAGGTGAGCTGTCCGTTATCGTAAGCCACAGCCTCAGCCTGCAATGTCACTCTGCTGTCCAAAAGGCTGTCAGTTCTGCTTCCCACAGCTGATACCACCACCGCAGATGAATTATTCTCGCTGTTATTATTACTATTTCCACAAGCCGTAAGACAGATGATTCCACCTATCACAGCAATACAAAAAATCCGCTTTGTGATCATGCTATTCACCTTTCGTTCTGACCTACTGAACATCAATAAAGACCTCGCCGCTGAGAGCATTCACCTTGATATATTCCTTTGCACCCTCGCCGCCTTTTATCTCGAAACACCACATAGGCTCAAAGTTCTTGGGTGTCTTGTTGTATTCCTCCGCCAACTGTTCAGCCTTAGCAACATTGTCCTCTTCGGTCATATCCAATGCAGGCTGATTTGCAAGACAGCAGTACATAAGCTCAACATTTGAAAACTCATAATATGACCCTTTTGCAAGCTCCGTCTCAAGAATTTTCACCGCCTCGTCAAATGGTATCATCTCAGTTTTCTCTGTTTTGTCAAGTATGTTAAGTGGCGCATTTGCGTTGATAAAATCAAATTTGCCGTCCGCCCCAATAGAGCCTGTCACCTGCAAAAACGTCCAATAACTCATATTATTCTCGTTGTCTGCCCGACTGTATGCAGAGGGCGAATACTGAAAAGGCACATTTTCATAGTCAAGACTTGCCGTAAAATCAATTCTGCCCACAGTGTCATTCACCGAAAACTCTTTGGTATTGATCGTAAAGTCCTTATAAAAATCGGCAAGATAATTGTTTAACCCACTGTCGATATCAGTCACATCAATGGCTTTGCCACCTAAAGTAATGTCGCCCTCATCAAGCCCCACAACATAAGTCTGTCCGCTGTTGTTTTCTTGAAACTCATAGTCAGCGGAATAAAGTGCAATATCCATACCCCAGTATGCAGATGTGTTCATTCCAGCCTGATAAACTATTCCGCCATTGTCAGTTGAAAGTGCACTTTCGTCGAAATCGTCGCCATAAAAAGTCTTGAATAACTTTTCAGCATTGGTCATATCATCATTTTTCAAAGTATTGCAGGACAAAGAATATACCTTATTAAAGTCCACTTTGCTTATCTTTTCTGGCAGCTTAAAACTGCCGTGATCGCTGCCAAGCAACTTATCACAGCCGTCATAAGCCTGTTCCACAGGCTCAAGCCTTGCATCATCTGTACTGTGGTTATTGGATTTGTTGTCCTGAGATGAACAACCCGTCAACATGAGCACAACCGCCATTAAGGCTGTGGCTCTTTTTAAACTATTATCCATACTTTATAAGCTCCGATCTATATTGTAAAATTACAAATTTATATCACCTCTGCTTTGCGAATAGAATGAAAAATCACCCGTTTCACAATCTACTAGAGCATAGTATAATTTTTCCTCAGTAGGGCTATAGAGCGAAACAGTCCACATTGGAGTACTTGAATATACGCCCGTTTCAGAGTCCACCCAGTATATCTTATTCTCAAGACCTATGTAATCCACCTCGTAACTGGAATTATCACTTAAATTGTCATCAATATACCTAAGTGCAGAATATGGTGTTATCACCTTGTCGATATTCTCTTTTTCATATTCACAAAATACATTTTCATTATTTCTAAAACAACCTATATCGGACGAAGAAGTTATAAGCACTGTGTATCCCGCTGGATTTGAATTTATTTTGCTCAATCGACCTGTGAAAACATCATTGACAGAGGATTCCCTGCCCTCAAAGCCACTGTTAGCTGCTCTCAACGGTACTCCGTTATCCTGTTGCACCATATCTATTCTGAACGCATAAGTATCGTTTATTTTCTCAACTCTGATCTCAAAAGGCGACATTTGTGGGTAGCCAATTTTTCTCAGTCCCTCTGAAAATTCAGCACTTTTTTCTATTGCCTCACTTATGGACATTTCACAGTCTTTAAGCTTATATTTCTCATCATCAAAGGTGTTGCAACAATAATATCGTTTTACTGTAATGTTTTCATTAGTTAGAAAAAAAGCCTCAGCATCTTCGTCTTTGATCCATACTATCGAGCCACCATCATAATCAGTAAAGTAGGGATAACCTCCTTCGGCGTTAAGCTGATGATATCCACCCATATCGTCACTGCTAACACTTATTTTGCTAAGATCAACAGGACTGCCGTTTAAATAGTCTATAAATCTCTGCTCTTTATTGAACAGAAAACCGTCCGACGGCTTATATAACGTTCTGCTAACTGAACTCACATCAGCTATTCTTACACTGTCACGAATAGTGAAATGAGCATACTCCAATTTGAGGGCTTTTGAATATGTATCTGTTATTTCATTTACAGGCACATATTCAGAATTAAATTCACTGAATTTTACATTATTAGTTTTGTTTGAACACGCTGAAAGTACCATGCACACCGCAACAACCAAAATACAAATCTTTTTCATCATAATTTATCCTCTAAAGTAAGAGCCACTCGTCATTACCAGCAAGATAATCCGCAGCGGCTCAAAATACTATAGTTAAAACTTCCTGACGCAGAAGCACTTGAAACATACTTTGAAATATTTGTGTAACCGCCAGACACTCCAAATTCAGCAACAACATCATAAGAATAACCCTTCTTATAATTAGAATTTTTCCAATTTGTTGTTCCTTTGTTCCAGATATCGAAAGAACCACAATTAATAGTATGGCTTGAAGATCTGTATCCATTTGCTAAGACACTAAACTTGCCACTTGTATTTATGGATTTACAGGTGGATTTTAAATAGCCATTATTCTGTGCCTTTATACCATACATCCATTTCTCACAAACGTTATCTGATGAAGGAGCTCCTTTGGTATAGTGTAGATTGTAGGAGTTAGCCGCACTAGCCCCAATAGCCATAGAACTCATCATCATAACAGCAGCACCCATAGCTGCGATCCTTTTTACGATCTTTTTCATATTAAACGTTTTTTCATAATATAGGTGTGATTTTCTTCAAGTTTTGTTGCAAATTAATTTAACTTCATCATATCACACAATTATTGCAATGAATAATTGTGCATAATAAATATTTATATCTTCATTGGACTCAGCACATTTCTTTTTTTGCAATAGACTTTTTTATCTATGTACACATTATTTTAACACATATAACACCAAAAGTCACTATATTCTGCATATTTCTCTCATATGCACAAGATTTTCGTATAGCTGAACAAATATTGCGTTCTAAATTATTTCATTTTACATAAGTTGATTGTGAAATATTTGTTAACATCAACACGGAAGTTGAAATAGCCATTTAAAATAAAATGTTGACTTGTAGGCTTTTTAATGGTATAATATAAAAAATATGTGGAAAGGATCATATATGATGAGAGTTGAGCTTATTACCCATACACCTGAGCCTGAAAAGGTGGTTGCTACTGCTGCAAAACTTTGCTATTCAAGCAGTGATATCGCCTCGCTTAGAGAGGGTCTTACGGAAGAAAAAACAAAGAGCTTTATTGAAAGGCTCGTGTCTATTGGTCACGAAAGCCCTATGGAACACGTTTCTTTTACTTTTGGCATAGAGGGGATATCCCGTGCCTGCTCTCATCAGTTGGTAAGACACAGAATTGCGTCTTATTCTCAAAAAAGCCAGCGTTATGTAAATGAAAGCGGCTTTGAGTTTATCACGCCACCATCAATAGAGGCTGTGCCAGAAGCAAAGGCTGAATTTGACAAGCAAATGGATCAGCTCCTTGAGTGTTATAATAAGATTGCTGACATACTTACCAAAACTCATGAGAAGGCGTTTTTAGAGCAGGGTATGTCTGAAAAGGACGCACTTAACAAGGCTAAGAAAAAAGCCTATGAGGACGCAAGATTTGTTCTTCCTAACGCTTGTGAAACAAAGATAGTTGTGACAATGAACGTCAGAACACTGTTTAATTTCTTCCAGCATAGATGCTGTAACAGAGCTCAATGGGAGATAAAGGCTGTGGCTGATGAAATGCTCAGACTTTGCAAGCAGGCCGCTCCTGAGCTTTTCAAGAACGCAGGTCCGTCATGTGTAATGAAAGGCAAGTGTCCAGAGGGCGCAATGAGCTGTGGAAAAATGGCTGAAGTAAAGATAATTTACGGAGAAATGAATAATGTTGAATAAATCTGGACTTATAGTTCTTGAGGGACTTGATGGAAGTGGAAAATCAACTCAGTTTGAGAGGCTTTCTGCTTATTTCAGCGAAAATGACATAAAGCATAAGGCTATAAGCTTTCCTGACTATGATAATCCGTCGTCTGCGTTGGTAAAGATGTATCTTAATGGTGAAATAGGCAAAACGCCTGCTGACGTGAACGCCTATGCAGCTTCAAGCTTTTACGCTGTTGACAGATACGCTTGCTACAAGCAGTTTTGGGAGCATGACTATAAAGAGGGAAGTCTTGTACTTGCAGCGCGATATGTTACGTCAAACTGCATTTATCAGATGACAAAACTGCCGAAAGAGCAGTGGGAAGATTTTATAGGTTGGCTTGAAGATTACGAGTATGACAAGCTTGGGCTTCCAAGACCTGACAAGGTGATATTCTTGGATATGCCAATAGAGATATCTCAAAAGCTGATGTCGGGAAGATACGGCGGAGATGAAAGCAAAAAGGATATCCATGAAGCAAATGTGGAGTATCTGAAAAAATGCCGTGAAGCCGCTTTGTTTACCGCTGAGAAACAGGATTGGGATATTATTCCTTGCAGCGACGGCAGCGAGCCTTATACAAAAGATAAGATTTTCGGAGATGTTCTGGGGTTAATCAATAGAAAGTAATGTGTGTTTAATGTTTGATTTCAGAAAAATAAGTTTTGAGGACAAAGAATGGATAACCAAGTGTCTTGCAGTATCAGATTTCAGAGGAGCAGAATATTGCTTTGCAAATAATATGGCGTGGCAAAGACTTAATGACACTGTAATAACACATCATGGTGATTTTTATATAAGCTGTTCCTTTGAGGACGGTCAGCCGTATTTTACATTTCCTGCGGGCGTTAAAATAGACGTTGAGGGCAAAGAAAAATATATCAGGCTTTTTGATGAGCTTAAAGAATACGTTTCCGCCCATGGAAAGCCGCTTATCGTATCTTCTGTAACAGATGATAACCTAAGCTGGATAAAAGAATATTATGGTGATAAAATCATCTGCGAGTATGATAGGGACAGTTCAGACTATATTTACAATGCTTCCGACCTTATCGAGCTTAAAGGCAAAAAGTATCACGGCAAGCGTAATCACATAAAGCGTTTCATGGACGAGCCTTGGGAATACAGAGAGCTTACTGATAAGGAAATAGACAGCTGTATTGAATTTTCGGCTGAGTTTTATAATAAGAATGACAACGCTGACGATCCTTCGGCGGTGGTTGAGCAATATGCTATTGATCTTTTTCTTACGAATATGGATAGACTCGGACTTAAAGGTGCTGTGCTTTACAGAAATGATAAAATGACAGGCTTTACAGTTGGTGAACAAATAAATTCGGATACCTTTGTGGTGCATATAGAAAAAGCACTCGCTGACGTTCAGGGTGCATATCCTATGCTGTGTAGTCAGTTTGCGTCGCATAATGCAAAGGGTCTCAGCTTCATCAACAGGGAAGAGGATCTAGGAATAGAGGGTCTTAGAAAGTCAAAGCTTTCTTATAATCCTGCTTTTCTTTTGAATAAAAATGTAATTACTTTCAGATGATCGAAAGGAGTCATTTGTTATGGTTTATGTATTTCTTGCCAATGGTTTTGAGGAAATGGAGGCTCTTGCCCCTGTGGATCTGCTCAGACGAGCAGGCGTTGAAGTTTTTACTGTAGGTGTAGGCTCTGATATGATAGTCAGCTCACACAACATTCCTGTCAAGACCGATACAACAGTGGATAAGATAGTTCTTAATGACGAGCTCGAAATGATAGTTCTCCCAGGTGGTATGCCGGGTACTTTAAATCTTGAAGCAAGCCCTGATGTGCTTGGTGCAGTTGATTACTGTGCTGATAATAACAGATACATTGCCGCAATATGTGCCGCTCCGTCCATAATCGGTCATAAGGGTCTTCTTGACGGCAGATATGCAACTTGTTTTCCAGGCTATGAGAAAGATCTTAAAGGTGCGATACATTCTGCCAGACTTGTGGCTGTTGACGGTAAGTTCATCACTGCAAAGGGTGCAGGCTGCAGCATGAAGTTTGCACTCAAGCTTGTTGAGCTTCTTGTTTCAAAAGAAAAGGCAGAAGCCCTTGAATCAGGTATGCAGAGCAAATGACAGATAAAAAAGCTTTAAGAAAGCATTTCAAAGAGATACGTCTTAGTATGTCTGCGGAAGAAAGAAAACAGGCAGATGTGGCTGTTCAGCAAGCTTTCCTTGACAGCGAGGAATATAAAAGCTGCACAACTGTGCTTGCATATGTTTCCTCTGATATTGAAGTGTCTACGGCGGAGATAGTAAGAAAGGCACTAAAGAGCAAGATAGTGCTATGCCCGAGATGTGAAAAAAATGGCAATATTATGTATTTTCACAGAATAAACAGCACCTATGATCTCAAAGAGGGTAGGTTTGGCATTTTTGAGCCTGATGAAAGTTGTGAGAAATACTGCGTTTTTGACAATGCATTGTGTATCGTGCCTGCGCTTTCGTATGATAAAGACGGATACAGGCTTGGCTTTGGTATGGGCTTTTATGACAGATTTTTGGCTGATTATAATGGCATAAAGTTAGGTTTATGTTATGATAACTGTATGTCAGAAAGCTTTTGTCATGACGGCTATGATATCTCTGTAGATAAGGTATTTACTGATAAGGATATATATACTATAAACACAAAGGAAAGGAAGTAAATAATGGACGATCTGAATTTTAATGTTGACGATATAATAAATGATGTCAACGCAAAGATAAAGTCTGCCGAGAAAAATGAAGCGGACGAAGAAAGCGTTGAAGCAGAGCCTATCGCTGACACTGAGAACAGTTCCGAAGCCTGTGAACAGGCAGATAATACTGACGAGAAACCACAGGAAACTCCAGAAGCGACCGATGACAAGCCTGAACCTATCCTGGCTTTTCACGAGGACAAGTCAGAGGAAGACAAAAGCGAGAAAGACGAGGATAAAAAGCCAGAGAAGCCCGAAAAGCAAGAAAAAAAGTCAAAAAGCGGCAAGAAGAAAAAGAAAAAAAGAAAGAAAAGCAAGGTGAATAATTCGGTGTTTGGCGGAATTATACTTGTTATAGTAATTCTTACAGTTTCTTTAGTGCTTGCAGTGGGCGGCATTTCTATTGGCATGGAGTATTATGGTATCGGAAAAACTGACGAGGATATCAGATTTAATATCCCTGCAGGCTCAACAAACAGTGAGATAGCTGATATACTTGTAAATGAGGGAGTTATAAAGAACAAAAAGCTATTTATGCTTGCTTTGAAATTTGAAAAGCCTGCAGCTATATATCCTGGTGATATCACACTTCAGCCATCAAGCGGATATTCTGAAATAATCGAAAAACTTTCACAAATGAGAGAGTCATACAAGACTGTAAGCATTACATTCACAGAGGGAGAAAATCTTCTTGACATAGCTAAAAAGCTTGAAGATAATGAGGTCTGCACTGCTGACGACTTCCTGTTTGAATTCAATAAAAATCAAGGCTTTGACTTTGAAAATGATGTTGATGATAACGGCGATATGTTCTATCGCATGGAAGGCTATTTCTATCCTGATACATATGAGTTTTATGTGAATGACAGCGCAGGAAACGTTACCAAGAAGCTTAGAGAGCAGTTTGAAAAGAAATACGAAACTGTCAAAGCTAAGATCAAAAATTCCGGTATGTCACTTAACGAAGTTATGACCCTTGCTTCTATCGTTCAGCTTGAAGCCGCTTCTGAGGACGAAATGCCAAAGGTAGCTTCGGTATTCCTGAACAGACTTGATGACCCTGACACCTATCCTATGCTCCAGTCTGATACAACAACAAATTATATTAAGAATGTTATAAAGACCGAGGCTGACAACACAGCTTCTATTGAGCATTATACCGAGTGTTATGATACCTATAAGTGCAAGGGCTTGCCGGCAGGACCAATATGCAACCCTGGTATGGCTGCAATAAACGCTGTTCTTGAGCCTAAGAAGACTGATTACTATTACTTCTGTAATAATCTTAAGACGGGCGAAACATTCTATGCAAAGACACTTGACGAGCATGAGGAAAATCTTGTTAAGGCTGGACTTGCAAAGAAAAAGTAATAAAGGATTGAAATTTTAATGACTGAAAATAATTTGCTTGAAGTTCTTGCTCCTGTGGGAGATATGGAACGTCTGTATGCGGCGCTGGATTTTGGTGCTGATGCAGTTTATCTTGGAGGTACGGCTTTCGGAATGAGAGCCGCCTCTGCAAGCTTTGACGCTGAGCTTCTGAAAAAAGCCTGTGACGAGGCTCACAGCAGGGGTAAGCGTGTGTATCTGACCTGCAATACGCTTCCTCATAATGACGAGATAGTGCATTTAGAGCAGTTTGTGAATGACGCTCTTGCGGCAGGCGTTGACGCTATGATAGCCAACGATATCGGTGTTTTCTCACTGATAAAAAAATATGCACCCGATATGGAGATTCATGTTTCCACACAGGCTGGTATAGTAAATTATGTTACTGCAAATGAATTTTATAACATGGGTGCTAAGAGGGTAGTGCTTGCAAGAGAGCTTTCTCTCGAGGAGATCGCCGAAATAAGAGCAAAGACCCCTAAAGATCTTGAAATTGAGTGCTTTGTACATGGTGCAATGTGCGTAAGTTTTTCAGGCAGATGTTTGCTTTCCCAGTACCTTGTAAACCGTGACGCAAATCGTGGCGAGTGCGCACAGCCTTGCCGCTGGGGATACCACCTTATGGAAGAAAAGCGCACCAATGAGTTTTATCCTGTTTTTGAGGACGAAAAAGGAACTTATATCCTCAACGCCAAGGATATGTGTATGCTCAACCACATTGATAAGCTTGCAGAGGCAGGCGTGAACAGCTTTAAGATCGAGGGCAGAGCTAAATCTTCGTATTATGTGTCCGTTATCACAAATGCCTACAGAAAGGCTATGGATATCTATAAGTCTGATCCGGAGCATTTTGAGTTGCCACAGTGGCTTAAGGATGAAGTTTTCAAGGTAAGCCACAGAGCATACTGTACAGGATTTTTCTTTGGTCACCCAAAGGAGAGCCAGTATTACGAAAACGGCGGGTATATTCGTGAATATGATGTTGTGGCTGTGGTTGACGGTTGTAGCGGTGGAAGAATATACTGTACTCAAAAAAACAAATTCAACAAGGGCGACGAGATTGAAGTACTTTCACCTGTTGGTAGCCCTGTGAAGTTCACCGTGGAGGAAATGTTTGATGAATACGACAACTCCATAGATACTGCAAATCATGCAGCTATGAAGATGTCGATAAGATCAGATCTGACGTTCCCAGAACATTCTATAATTCGTATGAAAAAATAGCAAAAAAGCCATGTGATTTTCCTCACATGGCTTTTTGTTTACTTCTTTTTCTTTTCAATTTCTTCAGACAATGGATTCGACTCCATGGCCTTTTTGATGTTTTCATCAGATAAATGTGTGTATATCTCAGTGGTCGCAATGCTTTTGTGACCGAGTATATCTTTCAGTACAAGAGTATCTACACCGCCGTGTTGGTACATTAGGGTTGCGGCTGTATGCCTGAGCTTGTGGGTGGTAATACCCAAATTGCTAAGTCCTGCACGCTGGAGCTGTTCATCTACTATTTGTTGAACACGTCGCTTGTTTATCCTTGTTTTGTTAGCTGACAAAAAAATGGCAGTTTGTTCCACATGGGGGCGGGTAGTGTCAATATACTCATCAAGTGCAGAAACACAAGCATCGTTAAGATAAATAATGCGCTCCTTGCGGCCTTTGCCGAGGACACGCAGAGTTCTGTTATCTCGGCTGTAATCGCTTAAATTCAAGCCCACAAGCTCGCTCAGACGCATACCGCAGTTAAGGAACAGAGTAATGATACAATAATCACGCACCTGATTTTTAGAGTCGATATTACGCAGAAGCTCAAGGCTTTGTTCAAGGGACAGATATTTAGGCAAGGCTTGATTTATATGTGGCAATTCAAGATCATCAAGCGGATTGTTTGAAATGAGCTTGGCTTTTTGGCAAAGATAAACATAGAATTGTTTCAAAGCTGAACATTTTCTCGCACGGGTTTTTGTGGAATTATTGCGCTCATCTTTGAGATACTTTAAATAAACATAAGCATCGTTTAGTGAAAAGCATTCGAGCCATTCTATTGGCGTTTCTTTTATTTTTATTTTATTGAAAGGCGTTTCGGCTGGAACTGCATGGTGTTTGACATTAAGATATCGCAGAAATGTTCGGATATCAATAAAATAAGCTTCTTCAGTGCGGTCAGAACGGTCTTTGACAACTTTCATGTTAGTTAGAAAATCGTCAAGATAATATGGGCAATCATCTACATATGCTTGTTTCATTTATATCTATTCTCCTTATTTATCACTTCTCTAAGTTTCACTAAATTTTTATTTAGTGAAACTTTCTGTACACGCTGTGCGAGGGGCTGTTTGTGGCTCTTTTATGCTTTGTCGGCTCTCCCCGTTGTGCACTGCTTTAAGTATACACCCTACTTTGTGGACTGTCAAGCTATGCTACATTTGCGGTAATCCCTTGACAATGAGCCTCTTGACGTGTGTCTTTAAGCCTGCACCAGCCAGCACCCCCCGAGGGGTTGCAGTCTGCCGACATAGGCTAACACACGTCACTCTCATTGTAAAGGGCGTTACCGCTGACATCAAGACATGAAAAAAGCCGTAGAGGCGGTTTCTCTTACGGCTATTCTCTATTTAATTTTATCGGCTTTTGCCGTTGTGCTTATTCTATCACGCTCTTGTTTACTTGTCAAGCGTATTCATTTATTTGTCACATTTCATTATTTTGTATCAGAAGTTGTATCAAAATTTTGTGACACGGGAAAACACGCATTTACGCTGTTTAAACTACTTTGTATCATGTATCAGAAGTCGGGGGTAATACTATAACCCCGACTTAAAGACCGCATCCACCGCATAGCACCGAGTACGGTTGCCATGCGGTGGAGTGCTCAGACCGTGCTCAACTGTCGTGGTATGCTCTCAGACGAACTGTGCGAGGTGATACGCCCACCACACAGCCCTTAACAGAAAGTTTGAGCTTGTACTCTCTCTCGAGCACTCAGCGTATTCCTAGAGGGGGCTCAATCGTTGCTGAGCACTCTCCGTTCGCACAAGCCACTAAATATTTATTTAGCAAAACTTTTTCACCCCCGCACCCCCTCAAAGTTTCGCTAGAATAATTATTTAGTGAAATTGAAAGTCAATATTAGTATTATATCATCAAAAGACCTGTTTGTCAATCTATTCTCTTATTTTAATACTAAATGAAAAATAAGACGCCAATAATCAAAATATTCATGATCGGTAACTAAACCAACAGACTTAAAAGCAGATAAGAAGCCAAGAGCCTCTGTAAAAGTAATCATATCATTAGAAAGATAAGAAATTTGTTCATCCATGCGTTCCTTAGCAATAATCTTCATTTGTTCAATAGTCATAATATCAATCCTTTCACTTGACAAAACATAAAATTTATGATATCATATAAGACAAGGCGAGGTTAAAACCTTGCTAATATGATATTTTTTGTGTACAGAAGTGGCTTACTTACGAACCTTAGTGAGCCACTTCATTATTTTTTTGAACAAATTATTTTATAAATTTCCTCCAATGTAGGTTTGTCAATCATATTGGACACTATTATTAAGAAATTCGATAGGCGAA
>OGOK01000675.1_pt1 | contig 28365 bp, 18 predicted proteins | sample 1552661 | NCBI WGS metagenome assembly OGOK01 (sample SAMEA2580172, study PRJEB22360) | human gut metagenome | biome: human gut; feature: human-associated habitat; material: faeces | place: Denmark | collected 2008/2010
CCTGTTCTATTGGGAGAAATTCAACAGGCATAGTAGGAATAAAGCCCATAGCTTTAATCTTGTTGTAGGATTCTACCACATTGGCTTTATCAATCTCACTGCGGTTACCTTCGATAAATAGTAAATTTTTCATACCATTTTTAATTGAGTTCATTACTGCTGTTTCATTTACTGATACTGAATTTTCCATAATGTTTGGTTTTTAAAAATTAATACTTCATTTATTCAAACAATCGTAAATGAGGTGGCCACCGTCAATTGTTGATTGTGATACAAAACTACTTCTCTGTTAAGGCCTGTGTTATAAAGAATGAATGCCGTTTCGTGGTTTATTCTTTAGGTATTATCAGAACTCTTGTTTTGTATTGCAAATCAACTCAAATCTGAAAAGCTGTGTTATAAAGAATAAGTGCTAATTGACAGGCTATTCTTTAGGAGTTTTCAGCTCTGTTTTGATTGCGAAAGCGAAGTTGGGAAAATCAATGTAGGAGGGTTATAAAGAATGGGAGTAAAAGGATAGTGTATTCTTTAGATAGTTGAATATGAATACACTTAGGTGGTATTTAGATATAAAAATTCCCTGCCGTATGACAGGGAGAAAAGATTACCAAAGTCTGAAATTAATAGTTTCGTTTGTATGGTTGTTAGGTGAGGTCCTGTATATGTCCTGTGGTTTCATGTCCCATTTAGGGGTATAGTTCCGTTTTTCCAGACAGGCTATTTTGGCATTCAGGTTATTTTCATCATCATTCTCTGATGCAAGGTCTAAGAGTTCAAGAAAGTCAAGCGTTAGGCGTATGATGTTACTTTTAGGTTTTATGTTGGAATGAGTAGTTAAAAGGTGATATGTGCCCATCATCATCAGGGCAAATGCAGCATCCAATTTTCTGCCTTTGGAGGAATAGACCGTTTTTAGTTCTTCCTCTGCTTCTTCTTTGTTTTCTACTCCTAAAAAGGTATGCAAATATTCTTCCAAAGCACCCACAAACCAACCTGCGGTATTATCTATCTCTATTCTTTCTGCTCCTGCTTCAATTCTGATTGGTAGAGGTGTTTGGAATCCTGTTTGTTTATTGGTAGTTGTGATATGCCCTTTTAGAAAGGTAAGGAGTTTAAGCATTTCAGGACGGATATGTTTAGAATATTGGTCGAACATATCCCTTTGCTCTAAATAGTCAATATCAAAATTAGAATGGTCTTTGCCAAAGTTGTCGTATTTCCTGTATAATACACTTGCAATCCATAAGCAACAATATATCTTTTCCTCGTTTTCAAAGGGAGAGTATTTATTTATGATGGCTTCTAACTTATCCAAAAATTGATTGTCACATTCAGCTAAATGTATATGTGGAATATGGTTTATGTGTTCATTATTGACCTTTAGAAAATCTTCTACTCTATGATATTTAGCTTCAAAAGCCTGTTCTATTTCTGGTTGAATATGGAAGCGTTGATATGCAAAGTATTCTGTCAGCCAAGGTTCTATATCTTTGAGAATAGAAACGGGAAAAAGATAGGGTTCTGCCATAATAAAAGAGTGTTTGTATTAGTAGAGCAAAATTAAAAAAATACCCCCTCACTCCAATTAAAGAAGTGAGAGGGTTTTGGGTTAGTTTTCTTCTGTATAAAGTTTTTGTTTTAGTTGGTTCATGTGTCTGCTGGTATTTTTATTCATAACCTGTGCATAGGCTGCTTCTGTTACGCGTATGGAGGAATGTCCTAATAATTTACTGACAATTTCGATAGGAACGTCATTATTTAGCAGTATTGTACTGGCGAATGTTTTACGTGCTGTATGTGTGGTCAGCCGTTTATTGATACCTAATATTTCTGCAATTTCTTTCAGGTAGGAGTTCATACGTTGATTACTAATCATAGGTAATAATGGTTTATTAATAGGTTCGTTACCTGTTATATATTTAGAAAGAATTTTTTGTGCAGGAGGTAGTAGGGGAATCTCCATACTGTTACCTGTCTTTTGACGTGTCATGTTTATCCATATTTCATTATCCAATCCTTTTATGAGATGTGCTTTACATAGATTGGCTGCTTCTCTGTAAGCTAAACCTGTGTAAACGGAAAACAGGTATAAGTCCTTTACTTGCTCTAATCTGTGTTGTGTGAAATGATAATTTTCTAATTGTTCAATTTCTTCATCAGTTAGAAATGTAATAGACTTAGTACCAACTTTCAATCGCTCATACGCATTAAAAGGATTCTTTTCCAAGTAACCACATTTTACTGCATATTTTGCAACTTCAATAACCTTTTGCAGTGTTTTATTGACGGTATTGGGTATTTGCTTGCGGTCTGTAAGAAGATATTGCTGAAAAGCAGCTATAAATTGATAATCCAGTTTTTTCAAAGGTATATCGCTCATATTGTATTGCTTCTTAATAAAATTGATTGTGTGGTTATATACGTCTTTGAATTTTCTGTATGTATCTTTGGAATATTCTGTTCCTACAAGTTTGCCCATCACATCAAGGCGGTCTTTCATTAATTTTAGAAAAGTATCACCTGTTAATTCTGCCCCGCCTTTAAGTTGGAAATAGAGGTCTTCAATACTAAATGTCCCTAACGTATCAATTAATTTACGTTCACAGTCTTTGATTTGTTTGGTTAGGCAATCCAGTTTGAAATTAATGAATTGTACTTCTTCGTTTCTGCCTTTGGCTTTTTGTTTTACAGTATCCCAATTATTAGCCTGTACATATAAACCTGTGGCAAACTTTTTAGGAGTGCTGTTTACTGTAATTCTACAATAGATTGGGGCTAATCCGTTAGTGGACTCTTTTGAGTTGTAGTGGAAGTAATAAATAAGGGTTTTTGATAGCATAATAATGACCATTAAATGCCACTGCTTCTGTTACTTATGAAGATATTTGGTCCACCTTGAAAAATGGACCAGATTTAGGAAAATAAGTGGACCAAATAATGGACCAGAATACGAAAATTTATAGGTTGTGAGAAAAAGAAAACCACTGTAAATCAGTGGTTTAATTCTAATCGGTGGAGCAGCAGGGAATCGAACCCTGGTCCAAACACGGAATCCATATGCTTTCTACATGCTTAGTCACTTATTGGTTTTCGACGATGGTCCGGAAAGTGACACCCAAGCCATCGCTTATCCTCTTAAATTTTCGCCTTTCGCCAAAGGTGGGCTAAGACTAACCTTAAATTGACTGCACCCCGTATGCCGACCGGAATAAGGTGGAACCACCGGCGGGATGTCCCGTCCCCGTTCCTTGAACAGGGATTAAGCCTTCAATCTTCTAAAGATTAGGCAGCGAGAGCGTAATTATTTTCGCCAACTAAAATTTTGTGTCCGGGATTTACGGGCCGTTTCACTGCTCCCGACATGCTTACATACCTATTCTTCATGCTGTCAAATCCAGGTCTGCCCCATGGTATGTGAAGACAAAGATAGGAAGAAACCCGGTAAATCATATCAAAAGAGACTTAAATTTATAATTTTTGGTAATTATATACATATTTATACCTACAAACGTACATTTCATGTAAATATCTATATAAATACCAAAAATGAAATCGTGCAGATCCGGGAAGGTTCTGCACGATTTTTATTTTGAATGATGGGTAAAATTATTCTCCGATCATAAAATGATGGTATCCCTTCATTTTTTGCCAACTGCCCCGGGTGAAATCGGGGACCTCGACGGGCATGCTGTTGTTTTCGATGGAGAGGCGGGTGAGTTCGCCCAGACAGGACCATTCGGCTGCGTCATAGACATCTTGATCGAGAGGGAGGCCGTGGCGTAAACAATATACCAACCGGTAATCCATGATGAAGTCCATGCCACCGTGTCCGCCGACTTTTTTAGCTTTTTCCTCCAGTTCTTTCTGAATGGGGTGTTTGTATTGCTCCATCAGCGCCTGTTTCACATCTGCCGGGACGAACGAGTGCATACTTAAATTTTCGTGATCGGGTACACCTTCGACCTGCTCCGGAGAACGGAATGTATAGCCTTCTACCGGATATTTGTTGGCGAAACCTTCGGTGCCGGTCAGTTGGTACATCCGGGAATAAGGCCGGGGATTCATGACGTCGTGCTGGATGTGCATGGTTTGGCCGTTTTCGGTCATAATCATCGTCATCGTATGGTCTCCGTTCTGGAAATCCTTACCGTCCCGTTTGTTGATCTTTTCTACCAGTTTCGGGCCGGTCAGGGCTTTGGTATCCATAGAAACGAGGTAGTTCATTTTATTTCCCCGGTGGATGTCGAGGAGTTGACAGGCAGGTCCCATGCCGTGGGTGGCATATACATCCCCCCGGTATTTTTCATTGAAATCCAGCCGCCAGTTGCCTTGATAGGCCGCCCAGAATTCTTCCAGGTTGTGGATATACGAACCTTCGACATGGAGGATATCACCGAACAATCCATGTTGGGCCATATTCAGGGTGGTGAGTTCGAAAAAGTCGTATACGCAGTTTTCCAGCATCATACAGTGCTTGCGGGTCTTTTCGGAAGTATTGATCAGTTGCCAGCATTCATCGAGATTCATGGCTGCGGGGACTTCGATGGCGACATGTTTTCCGTGTTCCATGGCGTAAACGGCTATGGGAGTATGCAACAACCACGGAGTGACGATATATACCAGATCGATATCGGGGCGTTCACAAAGTTGTTTCCAGCCTTCTTCTCCACTGTAGGCGGCAGCCTGGGGACGATTGTTTTTGGTGAGGATCTCCTGGGCTTTTTCTACCCGCTCGGGATAAAGGTCACAGAGGGCTTTGATGGCAGTACCTTCGATTTGGGTAAAACGATAGACGGCCCCCGGGCCGCGCATGCCTAATCCGATAAAACCGACCCGTACGGTGTCGAGGGGTGCACAGCGAAGGCCTATGACGTCTGTCTGGCCGGCCGGACGTTCCGGAATAGCGGTGCGAATCAGATTGGGAGTCGTTTGATCCGAAGATTTAGGACATTGGCAACTGCTGATGCCCAGGATCAGAAAAGCGGTCAATAGATAAGTGATTTTTTTCATATAATTACTGATTTGAGAGTTGATTAATCCAGGCGTTCATTTCTTCCAGATGACTGTCTATGCTGTGGAGATGGGTCAATTGAGCCAAGGTCCGTTGCAGGTTGTGTTCGGGATATTGGATTTTGTAGTATGTATCTCCGTTGAGGTAATCGGTCAGAAAACGGACGGTTTGCATATAGGTTAGAAGTTGTGCCCCATAGGGTAACAATTGTTTTTCGATAGGGGTAAGGAAGGCACTTGCCGTTTCGAGATAGCCCCGGGCAAATTCCCGGAATATTTCCATATCGAGACCTACCCGGTCCAATTCTTTATCGTCTTCTGCTCCTTTATTGGCAGCGGTACGGATAAAGTCACCGAAATCCGACAATACAAATCCAGGCATCGTTGTGTCGAGGTCGATCACACAAAGAAAACGGTCATCCTGATCGAACAGCATATTGTTGACTTTTGTATCGCAATGGGTAATGCGTTTGGGTAATTTCCCTTCGCGGTGAAGCCGTTCAGCCCGGCACATTTCCTCAGAACGTCCGAGCAGTTCATCCACGATCGGTTGCACTTTAGCCAGACGGGCCGCTTTGTCTCGAGCGATCGCTTCCCGGAACTGTCCGAGGCGGAATTCCATGTTGTGAAAGTCGGGAATGGTCGCTCCGATCGGTGGATTCGGAATGTCTGACAGAAAGTATTGAAATTCTCCGAAAGCTCTTCCGGTCTGATAGGCCAGGTCCGGCGTCACTTGTTCGAAAGTCTTCGATCCGGCGATATAAATAGTCAGCCGCCAGTAACTGTTTCCGTCATAATAATAAAGCCTTTCATCTGTAGCAGGTACTAAAGTCAATGTCTTCCTGTCGATATCGTTTGCATTCCGTTGTTGCAAATGGTAACGGATACGGGAGGTAATGTAACGGATATTTTCCTGTAATAAAGGAACATCCGTGAAAATAGCCTGATTGATGCGTTGTAATACGTAATCCGGGGTATCGGGATATCGGGTTGTTACCAGGAAGGTATCGTTGATCAACCCCGATCCTAGCGGTTTTATTTCTGCCACCTCTCCCGAAATGGCAAAATGTGAAGTGATTGCTTTTAAATCTGTCATGAAAATGGTGATAAAATGATCTGCTAAAATAGTCAATTTTCCGAAGAATTGGAATTTTGATTTCTGAATTAAATTTTCTGAATTTTTTTTGTTTGTGTTTTTCGCGGAAAGGGGTAATTTTGTGAGGGAGATGTATAGTATAACTCCTCACTACGTTTGTCAGATACCACCGGTCAATGAAAAAAATAAGGTAAACGACTGACAGAAGCGACCGGGTTCCCGGACACGAATACCGAAGACGAAAAGTACCGAAATAATCCTGCCGTTTTTTAGTGACAACGGTTATGGAAATCAAATCTGATCACTGTAACCGTTGTCACTGAAAAAGATAGGACCTGAAAGTTGAAAATTACTCCGTAATCGTTGAAAAAGATGTGGATTTTCAACTTCAAAAGCCTTGATAAAAGATAGTATACACTTGTTTCGTCGGAGTTTTAATACCTTCAAAGAAATGGGTGGCCGTAATGGTTTCTACATAACCGGACATATTGAAAGTATAAGTGAATTCTGTTCTGCTGCCTTTTTTGTCGCTGATCGAAGCCAACAGATTTTGGCTGCGTTTCCCTAGCAAACCGACCATCGACAGGTAGTCCTCCTGATAAAGTTGATTAAGGTCCAGGTTGGCTTTATTATTTTCTTCCGTGGTGTACGTGAAGGTTTCCAGAGTAGCATATTCAGCGTCACTTGTGATTTTTTCCTGTGTTTCTACTCTGTTTTGATCCGACCATATATATTGGAACTGTTCCTGGTCGCTACCGATATTTTGTAAACGGAAATTTTTGTAACGATATACAATCGATATGGGCTCTTCATTACTCATCATGTCGAAGTAAGTTGCCTGATTTTCCCTGATATGGCCTTGTTCGTTCAGCATACATTCGCTGTAAAGTTTTTGAGTAACCTGATTGTTATTTTCATAAGTATTCTGCTCATAAAATAAACGGTGATCTTCGGGCATATAATTTATATGAATATCTGACAGTATCGTTTCATTTTGAATTTCTTCACCTTCGATATTTTCTGTATAAATGCCTGTTTTTTCAATATACTGAATTTGGTTATCGTTGTAACCGAATCTGATTTCCAGCCAATTATTCCGGTTTTCTACTCCTTCTGTGACTTCTGTGATGGTGATACGCTCCACCCAGGCTTCGAAGGGATCCGGTTCGTAAGATTCCGGGAAACTGCCGTCCTGCCGGACAGCTTCCTGATTGATTGTGATTGTTTCGGTTTGGCTTTGACAGTTTAGTTCGATTCGAACTGTCCGGGGATTTCCTGTCGTGTTTTCATCTAATAATATTTGCATGGTATGTTCCCCGGCTTCTTCTCCGGCAGAAGGGGTTACGGTAACCCAGGAGCGGGCTTCATCGTTTTGGATATAACTCTCCCACGAAGAGGTGGTGGTAAAAGTGATCTCGCAGGAGGGAGAGTCGGCATAAGCTGTCTGATTGAGTTGAGCAGGATCGGACAGGGTTATAAATTGATTGGAAGGATTGCCTCCGCCGCCTCCGTCGCCTTCGCCTTCATAATCGGTAATCACATTGGTATAACAGGCTGTCAGGCATACAGCAACAAACACCTGAATGAATAGTAATATCTTTTTCATGATTAAGCTGATTTAATATTAAAATCTGAAGGATAGGTAAACACGCATTCCGTTGAATTTGGATTTTCCGGGTTCCGGCTCCTGTTCGTCTTCTTCGGAATCACCGCCTCCGAAAGATTTAAATTTACAACTTCCCCATCTGGATTCCACTCCAAGGCCGATAACTCCGTAAGAGATACCGCCGCCGGTGACAAAATAAGAAGCATAGTTTCCCAGGAGGGTATCGTCGTCGTATAAAGCTGAAAAACTGGGGGCAAACCGGAAATAAGCGTTGACGTTTAGTTTCCCGACCGGATTGACGGTAACAGAAGGACCTACTTGCATGCCGATTTCAGCTTGATGGAAATTACTGGTTTCTGGTTCTTCTTCCTCATCGTAATTGTCTTCCCAACGGTATTCGAGTTTGTAATTGGTGTAATTCAAATCGAACCAGGTGGCGTCGAGACCGAAACGGATCAAACCGGCTATCGGTTTTTTATGAAGATAAAAAGTCCTGCCGACGGTGAAAGCTGCTCCGAAATTACTTTTGAGCGTTTGATCCATACCGAAGTAAGAAGCCGGTTCGAATTCCTGCTTTACAAAACTCAGATTGCGGTACTTTTTACGTAAACGATTGTTATTTTCCTGTGCCGACACCATACTTGACCAGCATAGCAAAGCCAGCAGAATGAATGAAATTTTTTTCATAATGCAATGAATTTGAATTTTATAACTGATGTTCAAATCGTTTTATGACCACAGACTCCGATTGGCCGGTTGATTATAAAAAGAAAGTGTGGAGCCTTGCTTTATCTGACAGGAGGTTCTGACAAAACCCGAATACAAATAAACAATACCCCACACTTATCCGTATGTACTTTGACGATACATCAACAGACAAGTGATGAGTGTTTGTATTGATTATCCTTGTATTCTCGAAATTGTCAGATTTCCTGTCAAGGATAAAAGTGAAACACTTTCATCTTTAAAATGCTATCCTGTAAAGGACGCAACAAAGATATGAAATGTTTTCGATACTCACACTTAGGGGTATTGTTTTAGTTCAAGATTGAGTAAGAACAATCTTATTTTTCTCCTTTTTTTGTTAGAAATACAAACCTTTCCCGGAGACTGCTCCTTCCGAGCCTCCCAGAAATGATATTATTCCGACTTATAAGGTGATTTTTCGTGACAAATATAATTATTATTTCAGGATTGTCAAATGAATCGCCTGAAAGTTTATTCGGTTCATCCGGCTAAGCGATGGGTTGGTACGGATAAAGGGAGAGGGGGGGAAATCAGAGATCAGACTTAAAAGATGGATAAAATTCGTTATTTAATCGAAATAAATTCCGGTTTTGTCGAATATTTTTGTGGTTTTGTCAGGTCTTTTTTACTTTTATCCGAGTGAAAAGAAAAAATTGTGCGTATTATTCGATTTATAGGAGTTGCCTGTGTCATTGGACTATTTTTTGTGTGTATCGTAGCCATCGACGAGGTTGGGGAGCATCCGGATAAAATTTGGTTGCATCGTTGCAATTCGATGGAAAAATTATATGAACACAGTGAAAGGTATAGTAACTTTGAAGTAGATATCGTCTTTCGGCAGGATTCGGTATTCGATGTGACACATGATATAGATACTAGTTTTAACCTGTCTATAGAACCTTATTTTGGCTATATTCAGCAAAATGGAGGTAAATTGTGGTTGGATATTAAAAATCTCGATCTGCAAAATGTTTCGGCTATGTTAACTCAGTTGGCTGATCTGACTTCCCGGTATGACATCGACAAAGAAAGGTTGATCATTGAAAGTCGTAATTGGCAAGCTTTGCAGCGATTTACAGAGGAAGGATATTATACTTCTTTGTATATCGGTTGGGAAAATCCGTCTCGGTTGGAATCCGAAGAAATCGATTCTTACATGGATAAATTAAGGAAAGCGGTGGACCATAAAATAGTCCATGCTTTATCCTTTCCGGGTTGGTGGTATTCGACCATCAAGGAAAATTTGAACCGATCTATCGATTTGTTGACCTGGAAACATCGGACAACCCAATGGCAATTGCTGCTTACCCCTAAGGGGCATAAAATGCTGGACGATCCGGAACTGAAGGTTATTTTAGTGAAAGATAAGGGACAATATCATCGTTAACGATTATTCTCTGCCTGATCGGTTACTGTATTGCTCTGTCCATAAAAAAATTGTATTTTTGCTGGAAAGAGCTTGGGAGGAATATGCAGAAAAGGGAAAGTAAAGAATTTAAGGAATTTTTCGAACGTTTTTTTATTCCGGTATGTCACTTTATTAAACGATATACGGAAGAGGAGGAAGTGGCCGATATTGCGCAGGAGGTATTTGTAAAAGTGTATGAAAAATGGAATGAATTCGACTCTTTAGGGAATGCCAAGGCTTTTCTGTATATTGCAGCCCGGAATCTTTGTTTAGATTTTATCAAACATAAGAAAGCCGAAGCTAATTATCTGTCTGAGTACATGCATGGAGAAGAAGCGGACGATCCTGTATTCCTAAAAGAAGTTACCCGGCAAGAGACTTTCCGTATCCTGCATACGGCGATCGACAAGCTGCCTGCTCAGAGTAAGCAGATTATTATGCTGAGTATGGAAGGGCTCAGCAATGCCGAAGTAGGAGAAAAACTAGGTATCTCCGTGAATACCGTCAAAACATTGAAAAAGAATGCTTATGCCGTATTGCGGCAGGTTCTTTCGAAGGAATATCTGTTTTTATTATTTGTTATCTTACGTGATTATTCTGCTTAACCACACACCGATCGATCCGAAACAAAAATGAGGAGCTGAGTATTAATGGAAGTAGCAATAAAATATTAATTGCTTAGGAATTAACAAAAGTTAATGGTTCCGGCCGGAAAGTTTATAACTTTAATTTTTAATAAATTTTCTATCCTCATTCACCCGTTTAAGAAGAAATGTCGTCTTTTATATAAATGATGTCAAAAAAGGCGTCGGTGTAAAAGTGAAAATTTATGGATGATTTACAACATCGTTTACTGGTTTCTCAATGGATAGCCGAGGAATTTGCCGGAATTATCGATGAGGACCGCCGGGCGAAACTGGAGGCCTGGAGGAAAGAATCGGCCGGCAATGAACAGGAATATCAGGAGCTTTTGCAAGAATTCCGCTCAGGCGATATTCTGGAGCCTTATCCGGAAGAAGAAATCGGTCGGCAATGGAAAAAATTCAGTAAACGAAACCGGACTATTCATCCTGTTTTTAGATACTGGTATCGTTATGTGGCTTTGATCGTGTTATTATTGGGAGCTGCGGGAGTGTTGAAGTGGCAGTTGGATGAGACTCGTAAAACGAGTGAAAGGACTACTCAGACGATTAGTTTGGCTCAGGGAAGTCCTTTGTTGGTATTGGCCGATGGCAGAACAATGTTGTTGAACGATTCGGTGGGTTGGGGCCGGGAAGCTGATTTGCAACAGGTCCGGCTCGATGAGCAGGGCATTACTTATCAGCAATCGGATAGTCTGGAAAAGGAAGAAGTATTCAATACCCTGATTATCCCTAAAGGCGGAGAATTTCAGATTCAGCTGGCCGATGGGAGCCGGGTGTGGTTGAATTCGGAAACCGAGTTGCGTTATCCGGTCAATTTTACCGCTGAGAAACGCCGGGTATTTCTGAAAGGAGAAGCTTATTTCGAAGTGGCGAAGAATGCACAAATCCCTTTTGTGGTAACCACTTCCGCCGGTATAGACGTGAAAGTATTGGGAACGAAATTTAATGTGGCTTCTTACGAAAACGATGAGCAGGTTACGACAACGTTGGCGGAAGGGAGTGTCGAAGTGGGAGATGAGAAAGGTTCTGTACGGCTGAAACCGGAAGAACAAGCTCTGTTTTGTAAAGGCGATCGGTCGCTTCGGGTACAAAAAGTAGATGTCGGTATGTATCTGGCTTGGAAAGACGGGAAATTTATATTCGAAGAACAGTCGTTGGAGCAAATTATGAAACAATTGCAGCGTTGGTATGAAATGTCTGTGTTTTATACCAATGAAGAAGTAAAACAATATACCTTCAGTGGTGATTTGAAAAAATATGATGATTTTGACAAAATTATCCGGATGCTCGAGGAAGTGTCCGGTATAAAAATCTCTATAAAAGAGAATTGTGTTGTGATAGGGACGAAATAAAGAACGGAAGGCATCCTACCTCCTTCCGTTCCCTGTGAACTTTCGTCCACATTATTAATTAAATATATACAAATCTATGAAAAAAAATCGAATGTATGCTCTTCGTCCCGGAGAGTATGTGTTAAAATTCCTAAAGATTATGCGACTTGGGATTTACTTGGTTTTACTGACAACATTTACAGTCAGTGCTAACGGCTTTTCTCAAAAAGTTAAGGTGACGCTCAATTTAGAGCAACGGTCGATACTGGAAATTATCAAAGAACTGCGGAAAGTTTCGGATTACCAGTTTTTGTACCGGGTGGATGAACTCAGGAAATGTGGGAAAAGAGACCTGAAGGTACAGGATGCAGGAGTCGAGGAAGTGATGAGACAATTGCTCGACGGTACTCATTTGACCTGGCGTTTGGACGATGATGTAATTCTGATTAAGACGGCACCGAAGACGGCGGCACCTGCAGTTCCCCAAAAAGTGAGAACGGTACAGGGAGTTGTGTCGGATACCAAAGGGGGAAAACTACCCGGGGTTACGGTGATATTGAAAGGAACTACGCTGGGAGGTGTGACGGATGCCGAAGGAAACTTTAAATTCGAAATTCCCGATCAGAAAGATATGATCCTGGTATTTTCGTTCGTCGGTATGAAAAAACAGGAAGTGAAGTATACCGGACAGGAAAATTTGCATATAGTCCTGGAAGACGATATTGCCGAAATGGAAGAGGTGGTGGTGAACGGTATTTTTACCCGTAAAAAGGAGAGTTTTACCGGATCGACGACTACTTTTACTTCGAAAGAACTCAAAATGGTCGGGAATCAGAGTGTATTACAGAGTTTAAAGACCCTCGATCCTTCATTTGCCATTATCGAAAACAATGAGTTCGGTTCCGACCCCAACCATTTGCCCAATATCGAGATTCGGGGTAAAAGTAGTATCGTAGGCTTAACCGATGAATATGAAACCGATCCGAATCAGCCTTTGTTTATTCTGGATGGATTCGAATCCGATTTGGAGACTATCAACGATTTGAGTATGGACCGGGTACAAAGTATCACCGTTTTGAAAGATGCTGCAGCTACAGCCATTTATGGTTCGAAAGCAGCTAACGGTGTCGTGGTCGTCGAGACTAAATTACCTGCCATGGGATCGCTTCGGGTAAACTATAACGGTAATCTGCAGTTGACTTTTGCCGATCTGTCGGATTATAATCTGATGAATTCTTATGAGAAACTGACTTTCGAACGCCTGGCCGGTTGCTATCGTTTGATAGACGATGAGGGAAATATTTTAGACGAAGAACAGGATCAGATCTATAATGACCTGATGAAAGAAGTGGCTCGCGGAGTAGATACCTATTGGATGAACGAGCCTCTGCGTTTTGCTACTACGCATAAACATACGCTTTCGATTGAAGGGGGAGACGCTACTTTCCGGTATGGTGCCGGATTAAGCTATGGCAAGACCGAAGGGGTGATGAAAGGCTCTGACCGGGAAGTGATGAATGGAAATATCCGTTTGATCTACCGTAAGGGAAAATTATCTTTTACGAATAATCTGAATATCAATTATTCGAAAGCCGATCGGGAACCGGTTGCTTTTTCTGAATTTGCCAAGGCAAATCCTTATTTCCGGAAATACGATGAAAATGGTGAGTTAAAGAAAATATTGTTTCAAAACTATGCAGCAACTTACTATAATCCGCTGTATGATATGAACCAAACCAATTTCGAAGAAACCAAGACAACCGGTTTTACAAATAATTTTGAAGTAGACTGGAGAGTGATCGATGAGTTAAGGGTGCGGGGACGTTTCGGCTTGACCAAATCGAACGAACAGATGAAAAAATTCCGGTCTCCTTTCAATACAGAATTTAACAGTCAGGCAGATATTGCGAATAAAGGAAGTTATAAAGAGAGAAATACTCAAAACTTGAATTATGATGGTGATTTTAGTTTGACATATGGGAAATTATTTAATGAGAAACATATGGTAAATGTGGTCGGCGGAATGCGTCTGAGTCAGAATGGATCGAATAATAGTGCTTATAAAGTTCAGGGCTTTATCGATGATGAATTTTCCAACCCTGCTTTTGCATTAGGTTATCAGAAAGACGGTAACGCTACTTATCAGGATTCTAAAAAACGGGCAGTCAGTTATTACCTGAATTTCGGATATGCTTATGACGACCGTTATTTGCTGGATGTGAATTACCGTTCGGACGGTTCTTCCGTGTTCGGTTCGGACAGGCAGTTTACGAATACCTGGTCTGTGGGTTTGGGGTGGAATATTCATAAAGAAGCTTTTTTCAGTGATATAGAGGGTATTAGTTTGTTGAAACTGCGGGCTTCTATCGGTAATCCCGGGAACCAGAATTTCGATGATTATATCTCTACCCGGATTTATACCTATAATACCGACAATATGAATATTTTCGGTTCGAGTGCAATCGTTTCGAATCTCGGAAACCGCAATTTGGAATGGCAGAAAACCTTGGACCGGAATATCGGTTTCGATATTATTTTCCTCGACAATCGTTTGAGGGTCAATTTCGATTATTTTAATAAAAGAACCGATCCGTTATTGGTACAGATAGGTACGGCTTCTTCGACCGGTGTAAAGACGCTTCCCCGCAATGTCGGAAAACAAATCACCGAGGGGATAACCCTGACGATGAATTATTCTATCATACGTAGAGAAGATATGTTTTGGTCCGTGAATATGAATTTGCGTCATCAGACATCGGAATATAAAGAGATGAGCGAAGTATTGACGAAATATAATTTAGATAACCGGAACCGTAATCTGACCCGTTATTACGACGGTGGAAGTCCTTCCGATTTATGGGCGGTGAGATCTTGTGGTATCGATCCGGCAACCGGGCGTGAAATTTTCCTGGATAAGAACGGAGAACAGACTTTTGTGCATAATTACGATGATGAAGTCGTAGTCGGAAACAGTGATCCGAAAGTGGAGGGGGTGATCGGTACTTCTTTCTATTACAAAGGTTTTTCTGCTTCTATTAATTTACGCTATCGTTTGGGTGGGCAGATTTTTATGCAGACCCTTTATGATAAAGTAGAAAATCTTTCTTCTTCAAAGAAATGGGAAAATCTGGATAAGCGGGCATTGTACGATCGTTGGAAACAACCCGGTGATCAGGCTAAATTCAAATCTATCGCCAGCAGTGAAGTGACGCCGATATCTTCCCGTTTTGTCGAAGATAATAATGTGTTGTCGGGAGAATCGATTTCGTTGGGATACGAAAGTACAGCTCCCTGGTTAAAACATATCGGAGCTTCTTCGATGTCTGTCCGGGCTTATATGAACGATATTTTCCGGATTTCGACCGTAAAAAATGAACGTGGTCTGAGTTATCCTTTTGCCCGTTCGGTGTCCTTTTCATTAGGTGTGACGTTCTAAAATGTAATATTAACTGATTGAGATATGAAAACGAAAATAAAATATGGTTGGCTTTTATGCCTGTTGGTTTTCAGTGCCTGTAATTCCTGGATAGATATAACGCCCTCCGATCGTTTGAATGAAGATATGCTTTTCGAAGATAGACAGGGATTTGAAAAAGCGATTAACGGTGTATATGTGGGATTGATCGATCGTTCACTTTATGGCCGGAATTTGAGTGCCGGGGTGATCGATTTGATGGCTCAGTATTATAAATACGGGAATGGGTCTGATTTTAATTCCATGCTCGGCGCTTATAAATATGAGGAGCAGAATGTCAAAGATGTATTTCAGGTTATCTGGGAAAAGGCTTATGCGCTGATATTGAATTGTAATATCATTATCGAAAAATGTGATGAACGGCAAGACGTTTTACCCGGTGTATATTACGGTTTGTATAAAGGTGAAGCGTTGGCTTTAAGGGCGATGCTCCATTTGGATATGTTGCGTCTGTTCGGACCTGTTTACGATGAAACTTCTAAAACGGCCGAATGTATCCCCTACGTAACCAATACCGATGCTCAGATTTCTCCTTTACTGTCTGCTGAAGTTGTTTTGGAGTCGGTGATCGGAGATTTGAAAACTGCTCTGAATTTACTGAAAGAGTCCGATCCGGTTTTGACGGATGGGGTACGGAACGAGGGAAACAGTATCGGAGATAATGCATTGAATTACCGTCAGTTCCGGTTGAATTATTATGCTGTAAAAGCTTTGTTGGTCCGGGCTTATGCCTGGGGACACGATAAAAGTAATGCGTTGGTTACTGCCGAAGAGATTCTGCGTGAAGTACAGGTGGAAGGGGCGGAGATATTCCCTTTTGTAACCCATGCGGCAGCTACCGATGTTTCTAAACCTGACCGGGTATTTTCTTCGGAAGTGATGTTTTCGTTATATGATTCCTACCGGGGTACAGAGATTCAGGATAAGTTGTTCCTGCCGACCCTGGACCAGATATATACTTTCACGGGTAAACGTTTGGAATTGGGGAAAGACTATTCTTTTTACGCTTCTGAAAACGATTATCGTCGTAATATTTGGGCAAGTTATAGCAATGCCGGAAAACTGATCGACTATCATCGGAAATATGAAGATATAACAACGAGTGGGGCTGAGTTATTGAATAAGATGGTTCCTTTGATCCGGTTGAGTGAGATTTATTTGTTGGCTGCTGAATATACCGATGACTTTGTAACCGCCAAAGGGTATTTGGATCGGATACGGAATAGCCGGAATTGTCCTAGCTCGGTGGCAACCGAGCCGACCTTGATGGAGGAGATTACAAAAGAATGCCGGCGGGAATTTTTAGGGGAAGGACAAATGTTTTTCTTCTATAAACGGAGGGCTGAGCAACAGCTTCCGAACGGAAGATTCGAGACAGATAACGATAAACAGTGGATCGATATGTCGATGAGTAATTATGTGATCCCACTTCCTGATAGTGAAACCGATATGAGATTGAACTAAAATAATGAATTATGAGAAAATTATTATATATCTGGATATTGCTTCCCTTATGTATCGCTTGTGAGCGGGATTTAATGTCGTACGAGGGAGAAGAAGCTATTTATTTTGCTGTACAGAGTGGTCATTCCTATGCCTCGGAAAAGGATTGGCCCTATATGCCTTACACGCTGGCTGAATTCGGTAAAGTTCAGGAAGATACTATGGTCGTTAATATCAAAGTGATGATTACCGGTCCTGAAAAAGATTATCCGCGTCCTTTCAGAGTCGTAGTCAATCCGGATAGTACGACTGCCCGGGAAGGAATCGATTATAGGGCGCTTGTAGATGAATATACGGTAGAAGCGAATCGTTCCTATGCTTATATTCCGGTATTGTTTTACCGTCAGCCTGAAATGAAAAACGATACGGTAACCTTAGGACTGAAACTGGTCGCTAATGATCATTTTTCTTTGACTTTTAAGGAATTCGACAAAATGGAAGGTTTTACTAGCGGGAGTGTTGTGTTTGAACAATTCGACGCTACAATGCATAAAATCTTAGTAACGGATATTATGCCTAAGCCTTCACAGTGGTCGGATTGGGAATTCGGCACCTTTACTCCCGAAAAGTTGAACCGGATATGTCTGGAATTGGGCTATACCTATGCTGATTTTCAGAATCCCCAAAAAATAACTATGGTGGAACAAATGGTGATCTCAAGGAAATTCTCGGAGATATTGAATAAAGCTTATTACGATAAAAAACCAATTTTGGAAAACGATGGTCGGTTAATGTGGGTCAGTGGTTGTGTTTATGCGAACGGGGCATATCCCGAAACGAATGAATAGTAAGTTTGACCGTGATAAAAATGAATATGATGAAACAAATTTTATATATATTGCTGGGAATTATGCTTTTAAGTATAGTTTCCTGTTATGATGATGAAGGTAATTACGATTATCATGATATCAACGAGGTGACCTTTGGAGAGATCAATACCATGTACAATGTATTGTTGAATATTGATACGCTAAAAATTGATGTCGGAGATTTTGTAGAGATGAGTCAGGGAGACCTTACCGATACAGATCGTTTTGAATATTTGTGGGTGATTTTTTCTCCGTCTGATAGCCATGTGAAAGATACGATTTCTACGGATCGGGTACTCAGTTATCCGGTTACTTTGGCTCCCGGAACTTATAATTTGTATTTGAAAATCCGGGATAGAGTAACAGAGGTACAGTGGAAAAAGCAATTTACGGTGACTGTCGGGACTCCTTATTCCCGGGGAATTTTACTGATGGGAGAAGATGCAAATGGGAATGCAGATGCACAGATGATTTCTATGGCGGGTATAGATACACTGATTCTTAAGGATATTCTGAAAAACAGTGGATTACCTACTTTGCATGGTCCTGTTTCGTTCTTGCATACTGGTAAGCAAGGTGAAGATTACAGACAGATTTGGGTACTTACTGAATCGGGTTCTTATTATTTAGACCGGGAAACCTTACAGGGTTCCGAGTCCAATGTATTCGATAATTTTTTACTGGAGTCTTACAATGAACCTATGATTCCGGTTACAATCGTTCCGCAGCCGAGTGATATAGATGGAAAAGTTGAAAGTCAAAGAGCTGTTGTATGTAGTAACGGTAAGTTGTTTTACACCTCTTTATCTATCCTGGCATATGGTATGTATTCTTTTCCTTTGAACTGTTTGAAGACTGATATGACTAAATACATTCCTGCCAGTGAATATCTTTTTTATAGTATTCAATCTTTTAAAAAGTTTATTTGGTATTCCGGAGAGACCAATCGTTTTTATAAGACAGAGAGTTATTTATATCCTTATTCTGATACATTGGAACAGAAAAGTACGGATGCATTCCCTTGGGATCAAAAAGGTACAGGGCGTACATTGATATATGGGGAAAATACCTGGAATGAAGCGAAAGCGTGGGTATGCGACGGAAATTCATTCGCACTTATGGGGGATGGAACGAATGCGTATATCTACAAGTTTTATGTGAACAATATGGAGGCTAAGAGTATGTATGAGATAACTTCTAATGTCGCTTCGGATATTTTGACGGCAGATTTCTATGCTTTCTCTTCGACCCGTTCGGTTTTGTTTTATGTAAAGAACAATGTTTTATATGCTTATAATTACGACAAGGGGAATGAACGGGTAGAAACCATCCCTTTGGAAACAACGGATCAGATTACGATGTTGAAATTCGATCTGACGATGGAACCGATGAAAGATGCCTTGTTTATCGCTACTTACAATACTGCCGAAGGAGGAACTTTACGGAAATATTATGTGGGCAATAATCCGGATAAGGTAGAGTTGAAAGCAGATCCGACGGCAGTTTGGAAAGGTTTGACCAAAGTGAAAAATATGAGTTGGAGGGCAGTTTTGTAAATGCGTCGGTGGGGGGCTTTTGAGGGCATGAATTAAAATTCTGCCGTGTCGTTTCCGGTACCGATGGTGTATTGGAGGTTGGGATTTGAGGTTTGTGGATCGATAAACTGTCGGATACCGGAAACATAGTATAATGGTATAGATGAAAAATAGTATGAAAAAAATATTCCTTTTTATTGCATTTTTATGGATAAGCTTGGTTAGCTTTGCGCAGGATGGGGTGAATTTTGAACACCTGAGTTTTAGGGAAGCGTTGGACAAGGCGAAGAGTGAGCAGAAGTACGTGTTTATGGATTGTTATACTTCCTGGTGTGGGCCTTGTAAGAATATGACTCAAAATGTGTTTCCGCAGAAAAAAGCCGGAGATTATTTCAATCCGAAGTTTATCTGTGTAAAGTATGATATGGAAAAAGGAGAGGGGCCTGAATTGGGGAAACGGTTTGAGGTACGGGCTTATCCGACTTTTTTGGTGTTGGATGCAGAAGGCCGGTTGCTTCATAAAGTAATCGGTTCGTATAGTGTGGACGAGATCATCGAACGTATAGAAGAGAGTTTCGATAAAGAGAAAGCTTATGGTTCTTTGAAAGCGAAGTATGAAAGCGGTAACCGGGAACAAGTATTTATGGTGAAGTACCTGAAAATGCTGATTCGGTATTATGATCCGGCGATGGAGGCCGTTGCTGCCGAGTTGATAAATACGCTGAGTGATAAAGAGAAGGTGGAAGAGGCCTATTGGTTTGTTTTCAGCAATCCGAAACTGACTCCGGAAGGTTCGGCTAATGAAGCCTGGCTGTTGAAAAATCACAAGCGTTTCAATAAAACGGTCGGTAAGGAAAAGGTGGAACAGGAATTGGATAAACGGTATACCGAAAAGCTTTTGAAAGTCCTTTCGCAGAAAGAAAAAATATGGACTGAAAAACAGCTTACCGCTTTGGGACGTGAGATTGCAGCTTTGAAGCTGAACACGAACGAGGAATTGCAAGCCTATGTAACGGTGGCGAAAACGGCTTTGAAGAAGGGGGTGGAAGAGTTGATTTCGGTTTGTGAAACTGAATTTCCGAAATTCAAGACCAAGGAAATTCCTTATATTCAGTTTTGCGACCGGATTGTAGCCGAGGCTTCGCCGGCCGATAGGGCGAGATACATTGCTTTGGGAGAAAAACTATATGCTCAGGCGAAAGACGAACCGGCAAAAAACACCTTCAAATTTGTTTTGGAATATTTGAAACATCATAATAAACAAAACTGAAATAATTTTTGATAGATGAATAGAAACTTACTTACAATGGCGTTATTGATATGCGGATTATCGGTAAACGGTCAGAAGAAAATCGATTATGTGGATCCGTTGATCGGCACGAACGGCATGGGGCATACTTTCCCGGGGGCCTGCGTACCTCATGGGTTGGTACAGCTCAGTCCGGATACCGATACGATTCCGCATAATATAAACGGAACCTATCAACCGCGGGTATACGAGTATTGTGCCGGCTATCAGCACCGGGATAGTTCTATTGTAGGGTTTAGTCATACGCACTTTAACGGAACCGGGCATTCGGATTTAGGCGATATCCTGATTATGCCGGTAACCGGAGATATTAAATTTAACCCGGGAACGGCTGAAAACCCCGATAGCGGATATCGTTCCCGTTTTTCACATGCCACAGAAAAAGCCTGGCCGGGTTATTATTCCGTGATGCTCGAGGATTATGGGGTGAAGGCAGAATTGACAGCCACCGAACGGGTAGGGATACATAGATATACTTTTCCGAAAGGAGACGGACATATCCTCCTCGATCTGAAACATGGTATTTATAATTACGACGGAAAAGTGCTTTGGGCCAATCTGAGGGTAGAAAACGATACTTTGCTGACCGGTTACCGGATTACAAATGGTTGGGCCCGGGTGAACTACACCTATTTTGCGATTACTTTCTCAAAACCGATCCGGGGTTACGGATATAAAGAGATGAAACCGATGCTGTATAACGGAATGTGGCGGAAATTCGATATCTACCGCAATTTTCCCGAAATCGGAGGACGGAATGTCGTGGCTTATTTTGATTTCGACTTGTCGGACGGAACGCCTTTGGAGGTGAAAGTTGCGCTTTCGCCGGTGAGTGCCAGCGGTGCATTGAATAATCTGAGGATCGAGACTGCGGGTAAAAATTTCGGGCAGTTGTGTGCGCAGGCCGGACAGAAATGGGAAGATGCGTTGAGTGTGATCGATGTAAAGGGGGATTATGATCAGGTTTGTAATATTTATTCTTCCATGTATCACACCATGATCAATCCATCGGTGTATATGGATCATGACGGTTCTTACCGGGGATTGGATCAGGAGATCCATCAGGCGGATCAGTTCACGAATTATACGGTATTTTCTGTTTGGGATACCTACCGGGCTTTGCACCCTTTGTTTAATTTGTTTTATCCGTCACGTAGTAAAGATATCGTGGCATCGTTTCTGGCTCATTATCGGCAGAGTGTACATGGTTTACTTCCCATCTGGTCGCATATGGCCAATGAAAACTGGTGTATGATCGGATATCATGGAGCTTCGGTCATTGCCGATGCTTACATGAAGGGTATTCCGATGGACGAGAAACTGGCCCTGGAAGCTGTCGTGAGTACTTCTACCGTTCCATACCTCGAAGGATTGAAAGAGTATATGGAATTGGGGTATGTGCCGATGGAAAAGAGCGGTAGTTCGGCATCGGTCACCCTGGAGTATGGTTATGACGATTGGGCGATCTATCATATGGCGAAGAAAATGGGCGACCGGGAAGTGGCCGATACTTACCTGAAGCGGGCCGGAGCCTATAAACATCTGGTGGACGAGCGTTTGGGCTTTATCCGGCCGAAGAATGCTGCCGGACAGATGAAGGAAAAATTCGATGTGCTGGATACTCATGGCCAAGGGTTTATCGAAGGTAATTCCTGGAATTACTCTTTTTATGTACCTCAGGATGTAAATGGCCTGAAAGCTTTTATGGGAGGAGACAAACGCTTTATCGAGCGGTTGGATTCTTTGTTTACCATGGAATTGCCGGCAAAATACTACGAAAATACCGAGGATATTACCAAAGAAGGTTTGATGGGTAATTATGTGCATGGTAACGAACCCAGTCAGCACATTCCTTATCTGTATATGTGGACTTCTCAACCTTGGAAAACCCAATACCGCCTGCGGGAAATTATGGATCGGATGTATCGCAATAATATCGACGGGTTGTGTGGTAACGATGATTGCGGGCAGATGTCCGCCTGGTATATTTTTACGGCTATGGGATTCTATCCCGTATGTCCCGGATCCGACCAGTATGTACTGGGAGCTCCTTATCTGAAGGAAATGACCGTACATTTGGAAAATGGGAAAGATCTGGTGATCAAAGCTCCGAAAGTCAGTGCTAAAAACCGTTATGTCAAATCGGTGAAACTGAATGGACGGGAATACGATAAAGCTTATCTGACTCATCAGGATATTTGTAACGGTGGAGAGCTCTTTTTTGAAATGAGCAGTACGCCGAATAAGAAAAGAGTGTTCACCGAAGAACAAAAGCCCTATTCGATGACGAAATAGAAACGGATAAAATGTTTTATATGAAAAAAGTATTGCAATTTATGGTTACCGTCGGCGGATTGTTGGCTTTTGCGACGGTGAGTGCACAGCAACAGCCTTTGATTTCTTATGTACGGCCGCTGGTGGGTACTTCGGGGTATGGAAATACCTATCCCGGGGCACAAATTCCTTTCGGAGGTATTCAGATCAGCCCGGATACGGATGCCGATTATTACGATTCGGCAGCCGGATATAAATACGATCATAAAACGCTGTTGGGTTTTAGCCTGACTCACCTAAGCGGAACCGGTATCCCCGATTTGGGCGATTTTTTGTTCATGCCCGGGACCGGAAAGATTCATTTCACTCCGGGGACGCATGAAAATCCGGATACCGGTTATCGTTCCCGCTATAGCCATGAACAGGAATGGGCCAGTCCCGACTATTATGGCGTAGACCTGCTGGATTATGGGGTAAAAGCAGAAATGACTTCAGGGATTAGAAGCGGAATCCTGCAGTTTACCTATCCCGAGTCGGACAGTTCTTTTATCCTGCTGGACATGAACCATACCTTGTGGCAGAGTTGTCCCTGGAGCAATCTTCGGGTGGAGAACGATTCGACCCTTGTCGGTTATAAATTGGTAAAAGGGTGGGGACCGGAACGGCATGTTTATTTTACGGCTGTATTTTCTAAACCTTTCCGGGATTTTGGAATTATGCAGGATACTATTCCGGTGAAATACAATACTAACCGTTTCCGGAGTAGTCTCGAAGCCTGGGGAAAAGACCTGCGTTTCTGGATGCGTTTCCCGACCCGCCAGGGAGAAATGGTTACGGTGAAGACCGCTGTCTCGGCAGTGAGCAGTGATGGGGCGAAACTGAATATGCAGGAATTGGAAGGAAAAACTTTTGCAAGCCTGAAAGCTGAAGGCGAAAAACTGTGGGAAGGGCAGTTGTCGAAATTTAAGATCGAGGCTACGCCCGAACAGAGGGAGACTTTTTATACGTCGGTCTATCATGCTTTCCTGCATCCCTTTATCTTTCAGGATGCAGACGGGAAGTTTAGAGAGTTGGATAAAAATATCGGTCAGGCAGAGGGTTTTACCAATTATACCGTCTTTTCTTTATGGGATACTTACCGGGCATTACATCCCTTATTCAATCTGGTGCAACGGGATATCAATGCCGATATCGTCAACTCGATGCTGGCCCATTATGACAAGAGTGTCGAACATATGTTGCCGGTCTGGTCGTTTTATGGCAACGAAACCTGGTGTATGATCGGATATCATGCTGTATCGGTGATTGCCGATGCCATCATGAAAGATGTGAAAGGATTCGATTATGAACGGGCTTACGAGGCGATGAAGACTACGGCGACTAATCCCAACTATGATTGTCTGCCGGAATATACCGAGTTAGGTTGGGTCCCTTTCGATAAGGAGAAAGAATCGGTATCCAAGAGCCTCGAATATGCCTATGACGATTATTGTATTGCTCAGGTGGCTCAAAAGCTTGGAAAAACCGAAGATTATGAATTTTTCATGAAGCGGGCTTTATCTTATAAAAACCTGATCGATCCCGGGACGAAATATATGCGTGGCCGGGATAGTAAAGGCAACTGGCGCACTCCTTTCGCTCCGATCGCTTATCAAGGTCCGGGATCTGTCAATGGCTGGGGGGATATTACCGAAGGTTTCACCTTACAGTACACCTGGTATGTCCCTCATGATGTGCAGGGGTATATCAATGAAGCCGGAGAAGATTTGCTCCGGGAACGCCTCGATTCGATGTTCGTTACCCAGATGGCCGATAATATCCCCGGGGCACACGATATTCAGGGACGGGTAGGGGCTTACTGGCATGGTAATGAGCCTTGCCATCAGATCCTGTATTTCTATAATTACCTGAAACAACCCTGGAAATGCCAGGAGAAGGTGCGTTATATCATGGATACCTTTTATGGGAATAAGCCGGATGCACTCAGTGGAAATGACGATTGCGGACAGATGTCGGCCTGGTATATATTCAATACCATGGGATTCTATCCGACAGCTCCGTCCAGCAATGTGTATAATCTGGGTTCTCCCGGGCTTGCTGCGGTCGATATGAAGATGAGCAACGGTAAACATCTTCGGATGACTACCAAGAATTGGTCGGCTAAAAATGTGTTTGTGAAAGAAGTATATCTGAATGGGAAGAAGTACGATAAGTCGTATATAACCTATAATGATATTAAGGATGGAGCGGATTTACACTTTGTGATGAGCAGCCGTCCGAATTATAAACGAGGTGTGGCCGAACGGGCGGTCCCTCCCTCTGTTTCAGAAAAACGATAAAAGGCAGAGGACGATGAAGATAGTATGGTTGCTTTGTCTGCTGTGCTTGGGAGGCAGTTTAAAGGCTCAGGTATTGTCGGATTCGGTCTCTTGCCGTTTATCGGGCAGAGTGGTCAGCGGAGAGGATGGGAAGCCTCTCCCTGGCGCTCATATTTTTTTAGGGATAAAGCGAATTTTGGTAGCTGTTACAGATTCGCTGGGAAAATTCGATGTCGGGAAATTACCGGCTGGCGAACAGTGGCTGAAAGTCTCTTTTGTCGGTTTCCGGCCGTTGGAACAAAAAGTTGTGTTGGAAGGACATACTGCTGTCGGGGACATTTCCCTGAAAGCACTTATTCTCGACGAAGTGGTGGTATCGGCACGGCCTCCGCTCACTGTGCAGAAAGGAGATACCTTACAGTTCAATGCGGCGGCTGTCCACTTGGCTGAAGATGCCGATCTGGAAAAACTGTTGAAGAAATTGCCGGGTTTCGAGATTGTAGACGGGAAAATTATGGCCCAGGGGCAGGAAGTGAAAAAAATCACCATCGATGGGATGGAATATGCGATCAATGATCCTGCTGCGGCTTTGAAGAATCTTCCGGCTAAACTCGTTGCCCGTATAAAAATGTACGATGATAAAAGTGAGGAGGCTAAATTCTCGGGTTATGACGATGGGAGTAAATCACGTACATTGAATATCGAAACCCGGAATCCCAACCAGATGAAGGTGTTCGGACGCGGCGAACTGGCTTATGGGCTGGAAAAGGTGAAAGATAAATCCTATTCTGCTTCTGTATCGTTGAATTTATTCGACCGGAAACGAAAGATTACTTTTAGCGGAAATGCCGGCCGGATGGCCTTGAACGACTTGCCGGATGCCCGTTACCGGGATGAAGGGAACAAAAATAAGAACCATGGACTTTGGGGTAATTATTCGTCACAGATCAATAAGAAACTGCAGGTGAGCGGAAATTACCGTTGGAACGCGAACGTAAATAATTCTGCTTCCCTTTCCCGTCAGGAATATTTGCCTACCGGGAATTATGAAAGCCGCGTGTACGATAATGAGAGTCATTCGAACTCGGATAATCAAAGTCATGGAGTTAATTTTAGTCTGGATTACAAGATCAATGACAAGAACCGGATCCGGTTCAATCCCGATTTTACTATTTCCCGGGGAAATCAGGAGAGTTTGTCCTGGAATAGCAGTATGGAAAACGGGGATACCTTAAATCGAACAGAAACGAAAGCCATCAATAAAAACGATAGTAAACGGGCAGGAGGTAATTTCTCGTGGATGCATGCTTTTAAAAAGACAGGACGTACCTTGACGTTTCAATTCAGTGGAGGGGATAATGAATCGAATTCCGGTGATTATCAGCATATACACGAGAAAATAACCGAGCGGGGAGATAGTTTGCGTTTTCAGAAAAACGATAATGAACGGATAAACTATTCTATAGGTACCGGATTGTCTTATTCCGAGCCTTTGACGAAGTTTGCGCGTATTAGCTTCAATTATCATTTCCTGACGAGTAAAGATCAGGCGGACCGGCATAGCCTGGCTTACCGGGATGCCGTATTCGAAGAGCTGATCGGGATAGATACGGCCTTAACGAATAAATCGATCAATAAACAAGTCAGTCAGAATTTCGGGGTAAATTATAATTATCATAAAGAGAAAGTTACGCTGAACGGGGGTGGTTCGTTGCGTCTGATGCAGATGGAAAACCGGAACAGGTTTATCGGAAAACCCGATTCTTTGGTCGGATCCAACTATCTCGATATTTCACCCCGGGCAGAGCTATCCTACCGGATGAGTGAAAAACGGAATGTCAGTGTCAACTACAATGGAAATACTTCTTCTCCGTCGGCCGTGCAATTGCAGGATGTATTGAATGTCAGCAATCCCTTACAAGTATCTAAGGGAAATCCTGGATTGAAAAAGTCTTATTCGCATCATCTTTCGATGAGGTATACCAGTTCGGAACCGATGAATTCCCGGTTTTTCTGGGCTAATTTCGATGTACAGCAGACGATCAATCAGATCTCTTCCAATGTAAAATTTATCGGTAAAGACACCTTGATCGATGGATATTTGGTGTCGGAGGGAGGTTCGTTGACCATGCCGGTGAATTTGAATGGGATGTGGAGTATGAATGTACATACCAATTATTCGATGCCGGTGAAAAAAATCCATTTGGATTTCGGGGGAGATTACAGTTATTCGCATCAACCCTCGATTTACGATGATCAGCAGAATGTCACTCAGATGCATCGGGGACAAATCAGTATCGGCGTCAATACCGACTTATCGGAGAATTTCGACTTTTATTGCCGGCATGCTACAAGCTATTCCCATTCCCGGAATTCATCCACCGGTAAAGCTCAGAATCTCGAAGAGACGGTAATGGCCAATTGCAGGTGGCTTTTCTGGAAAGGTTTTTTTGTGGGAGGAGACTATTTTTATACTTATTATTGGAACAAAACAGGGACAGTGACCATCCAGTCGAATAATCGTCTGAACCTTGAATTGGGTAAGAAATTCGGTAAAAAGAAACAGGCCGAATTGGTATTCCGGGCCAACGATATCTTCCGTGACCGGAGCCAGGTGCACTATTCCGTAACCGATTTGTACACCCGGATGGATAGTTCGACCAGTACGCAGGATTATTATATGCTTTCCTTCTCTTACCGTTTTAACCGGATGGGGGATTAGTAATCAATATATGATATTCGTTTTTTTCTGTCTGCCCTTCCTGGATACCATGGCCAGGATAGAAGTAATCATATAATTTTCGGTAAAAGTAACAATTTCCCCAAGTCTATGAAAAACAAAAGTTAAACGTAGACGTGGCCCCATCGACAATAAAGTCGATCGGTGTTTGAGGGCATCCGGACAGAGGTTCCGGGTAATGCTACTAAGTTTTGGTATAGATAAATGTTTCTTGTTCAAAGAAAAAGTATACTTTTGTCTGTGAGGGTCAAAAATTCGTGGTGTTATGAAGCAAAATGCTTTGTTAGCGAAATCCATAAAGGAGGGGGATGAAGCGGCATTCGAACTTTTCTTTCGGGCAGAATATAATAATGTCGTAACCTTTCTAAATCGGTATCTGAGGAATAGTTTGCTTGCGCAAGATGTTGCTCAGGAATCTTTTATTGCATTGTGGCAAAAAAGAGAACAGATAGATGCTGCAGGGAATATACGGGCATATATTTTTACCATTGCCAGAAACAGGGCTTTAAATGAAATGGCATTGAAAATTAATCAAACCCGGACTGAATGGGAGAAGAACG
>OGOK01000716.1_pt1 | contig 27219 bp, 17 predicted proteins | sample 1552661 | NCBI WGS metagenome assembly OGOK01 (sample SAMEA2580172, study PRJEB22360) | human gut metagenome | biome: human gut; feature: human-associated habitat; material: faeces | place: Denmark | collected 2008/2010
ACTTGGAAAAATACTCAAAGTACGAACAAGTGAAGAGAAAGAAAGGTAGTGCAAATAAAAAAACAAGAAAATATGATAATTCGTGTTTCTGTTCCTAATTTGTTCCTTGATAAAAACACATCACAATATAAATTGTTAATTTATAAGATATTAAGATGTGAAATTTTGAGATATAACTAAATTTACCAGTTTCTTCACGATGGACAATCCAAGCCCGAACCCCTCTTCACCTTGTGCACCGGACAAACGGGTAAACTCCTGAAAGATGCGTTCCCGGTCTGACGGAGCCATCCCTTTTCCGGTATCTGCGATGGCTATTGTCAACTTTGAAGAGTCGTATGTAGCCGTCAATGTTATCTTACCTTTTTGAGTGAACTTAACGGCATTGGATAAAAGGTTGTTCACAATCTGACGGAGACGCAAAGGGTCACTAATAAATCTCCCATTCAAATCGGAAGCGACATTACTTTGTAAAGTCAATCCTTTGGCGGCAGTCAAAGGCTCAAAACTAATATAAATTTCATCAAATAGCTGCGAAGGATTAAAGGTGACGCGATTCACCTCCGCTTTATTAAGGTCGAGCCGATGAAAATCGAGCAGGTCACTGACTAACTTCAAGAGATGTTCCGAAGAACTCTTCATATTTTCAAGATAGAAACGCTGCCGTTCATCCCGAGTCAACCGGGATAGCAGTTCGGTATACCCCATAATAGAGCCTAACGGCGCTTTAAAGTCATGAGTAATGGCAAGCATTAACTTTTCACGGGCGACAAGCAAATCCTCCGCCCGCTTGTTGGCTTCCTCCAGTTGTCGACGATAGCGGTTGCTCCGAGATATATCGCGTATGATCAATATCAAGAAAAAGGCAGACAGAAACACCGCCCCAATAGCGATTCCCGAAATAGTACGTGCCGAACGCATCCTTACTGCTTGTTGCTGCTCCGCATCCTGGAGTGCACGCTGAGTCATTTCTTCCTCATAACCCTTTATCAAGCTATCCATTCTTGCAGTCAACTGTGTATTCATCCGCTGATACTTCGTACTGGTACGCCGGATGGTCTTTTTCCGTTGCAAACGTTTTTCCTCCGTAGTCATACGGATTTTTTGCTGCAAGGAATCCTTAGAAGTGGCAGGTTCCAGAATCGTATCCGTAGCTACCTCCAAAGAAGTGTTGACAAGTACGGCACTATCCTGTTTGGAAGGGACAAATACTTCCGCTAACCTCTTGAAGAAACCTTTCTTCTTCGGAGCAGTCAGCAGAGAATCGCGTTTGGTTATGACACGATGTTGTACCCGTTGGTAGGTAATGACGGAATCCTGTTCGGAAATAATTTCCTTAATCTCCGATGCAGAAAGAAGGCTATCGTTCGCTTCGCTCAGCACTCGTAACATTTGAATTGTATTCCGGTCTTTCTCATGGAGAAGGGCCAACAAGCTATCCGTACGCAAATTCTGCTGGTTGTCCGCAGCCGATAACGCTTCCATCTCACGATGCACAAACACCAACGAGAAAAGAAGAATAGCCAGTAGCAAAGTGTAACCAATGGTTATTTTGAGTTTTGTAGAACGGTAGGAAGCCATAGGAACAACGAATTACAAGTTATTGTCGGAGGGCAGGCTGTTTCGTCATGTAGTGGAAACGCCACCAAAGCATCAGCCCTGCACTTGTCAGTCCAAAAGGGAACGCCATCCATACGCCTACAACACCCCATCCCATCACGAAACCGCAAAAATAGCCTACGGGCAACGAGATAATGAAATAAGCGATAAAAGCGATGACCATCATCAGTTTTACGTCTGCAATTCCACGCAAAGCGTTGGCAAAAGTGATCTGCAAGCCGTCGCCAAACTGGTAGACAAGGAAAGGAAATATTAACGAAGTAACCATAGCGGCAACTTCAGAACTGTCGGTAAACCAACCTCCCAGATAATTCCGACAAAGAAAAACAATGAAAGACAACACGACACCCAATGCCATCATCAGATGGAAACCGGCATAGGCGGAACGACGCACATTCACCATATCATCCTGACCATTGAAGTTACTGACCCGGACAGCAACGGCAGCTCCCATCCCGTAGTACATCATAAAAGTAAATTGTGAAATTGCCAACATGACTTGATGGGAAGCTAACGCAATCGTCCCCAACCAGCCAATCATGATGGCACTCAGACTGAAGGAAGCCGTCTCCATTCCCATCTGAAAGGCAACCGGCCATCCTAATCCGTTCAAACGGCTGAAAACAGCACGCGACCATCCCAAACGGAAAAAGCCGACCTTATAACGAATGAAGCGCGGACTACGCATAAAGATGATTACAAAGACAACGACCATCACTATACGTGAAAACAGAGTACTGATACCTGCTCCCAACAATCCCAATTCAGGAAAGCCGAGCTTTCCATAAATCAGAATATAGTTTCCGATGATGTTCAATACATTTCCGCCAAGCAAGATCCACATGGCTGTTTTAGTATCTGTAATTCCATCCGTAAATTGCTTGAAGCCATTGAAAAGCATAACAAACACCAAAGAAGCAAGTAAAACCAGATAATAAGGTTTAATCAGAGGAATCAATTCCTCCGGTTGACCGAGACGCTCTATATTCAGGAATAACAGCGTCATACATATAGTCAGCAGAAGCGCAACCATCAGATTGGCCAGCAAACTATTGCGCAATGCCTGTCCGGCAGGGGCAAATTGGTGAGTTCCATACAGCCCTCCCACGATAGGTGTCAACCCGTACGAGAATCCCGTACTGAAAATAATAGCCAGATTAAACACATTATTCACGAAAGAAGCCGCGCCCAACTCTATCGTGCTATGGTGACCGATCATCAACGTATCTGCGAATCCAAGTATGATCACTCCTATCTGTCCGATGACAATAGGAAGTCCAAGGTAGAATAATGCCTTGTAATGCTCTCTGTATGTTCTATAAATATTTCTCATTTACTTTTATAATAGAGTATAACCCCGTTCTCCCGCCGGAAAGCCGATTGGGCTACAGCCTGCAACTGTCCCGCAGTGACGGAACGATAACGTTCCACCTCCCGCTCCATGCTTTCCGCCCGTCCGAGCAGTTCGAACCAGGCAAGATTAGTCGCTACATTCAAATAATTAATATTACCGAATATCTGAGTAGACTCAAATTTGTTCTTTACTTTTTCCAACTCCTGCTCACTGACAAGTTCCTGTTGCAGGCGATCCAATTCTTCCCGAACGGCAGCTTCCGCCTGTTCCAGTGCCACGCCTGCCGACGGCTTTCCGGCAATATGGAACAAACCCGCATCTACACTGCCGGATATATAAGCGTCAATACTTGAGAATAACTGCCTTTCTTGTACGAGACGCTGGTTCAGGCGGCTGGAACGCCCGTTGCTTAATATATCCGAAAGGATATCAAAGGCATAGTAATCAGGGTGATGATGGTCACACATATGATATCCCATGAACAACGCATCAAGAGGAACATTCCGCTCTACCGTTAATCGTCGTTCTTCCGTCTGTTCCGGTTCCTGCGGCAAGTTCCGTTGAGGAACCTCCCGATGGGGAATAGGGCCGAACCATTTCTCTGTCAGTGTCACTGCCTCCTCGAAAGAGATGTTGCCGGTGACAGCCAGTATCGCATTATTCGGAGCATAAAATCGGAAAAAGAATGCTTTCACCTCCTCCAACGTTGCATTGGCGATATGCGACAGTTCCTTACCGATGGTAGGCCATTGGTAAGGGTGCGACCGGTAAGCCAATGGCCTCAGGAGATGCCCTACATCTCCATAAGGCTGATTCAGGCAACGCTGCTTAAACTCTTCCATTACCACTCCCCGTTGCACTTCCAGACTCCGTTCGCTGAAATCGAGGCTCAGCATACGGTCTGACTCCAGCCAAAAGCCGGTTTCCACATTCTGGCGGGGAACAGTGAGGTAATAGTTGGTAATATCATTATTCGTCCAGGCATTATTCTCCCCACCCGCCAATTGGAGCGGCATATCATAATCGGGAATGTTGACCGAGCCGCCGAACATCAAATGTTCAAACAAATGCGCGAAACCGGTATGTTCGGGATGCTCATCACGAGCTCCCACCTTATATAATATATTAAGGGCTACCATCTGCGTACTTTCATCCTGCAAATGCACCAGACGCAATCCATTGTCAAGAATATGCCTGTTGATTTTCATATCATTTAGTCAAGTATGGTCGCTTTTATTATCTTCACATCTTCTTCGGGACGGTCGCTACGGTCGGTTTTTACCTGCTGGATTTTGTCTACTACATCCATCCCTTCCACTACTTCACCGAATACGGTATACTCACCATCCAGATGCGGGGTACCACCTACCGTAGTATATGCTTCAATCTGCTCCGGAGTGAAATGAAATTCCGGTTGCTTGGCAGCCATCTCCTGTGCTTCTGCAAACAGTTTTTCCTGCAAGTCATAAAGCCCGTCTTCATCGTTTGCTTTCCGCATCTTATAAATTTCTTTCATGTGCTTCTGCGCCAATGTATTGAAAATAACATTAATCTTATTCTCATTCATCTGGCTCTCCATACTTAACAACGTAGAATCATTGTAGACTTTTCCTGTCACGATATAGAACTGACAGCCGGAAGACTCTTTCTTCGGGTTCACATTATCTCCTTGACGGGCCGCCGAAAGAGCGCCTTTCTTATGGAAGAATTTCGGATATACAAATTCTGCCGGAATGGTGTAACCTACATCACCGGCACCCAACATCTTGCCCTTCGGAGCATTCTTCGAATCCGGGTCACCCGCCTGAATCATAAAATCTTTGATAACGCGATGAAACAGTGTACCTTCATACATTCCGTCTTTCACCAATTTAATAAAATTATCACGATGTTTGGGAGTCTCATTATACAACTTCACTTTGATGTCTCCCGCAGTTGTCTCAATCTTTACCAATGTTTCTTTATCCATGTCTTCTCCTTTTTTAGTTCCGGTCTTGCAGGCAATAAGTCCGCAAAACGATATGGTTAATAATATCAATACAATCTTTTTCATAATGCTTTTATTTAATTTAAGTTTGCAAATATACCACTTTCGCCTAAATCCTCTTACCTTTGTGACTTAAAAGAATCAAAACCTGACATGATGAGATCCATATTGATCGTTGAAGATGATATAACTTTTGGAATGATGCTCAAAACCTGGCTAGGCAAAAAAGGATTTGAAGTATCATCAGTAAGTACCATTGCACGTGCCCGGAAGCATATCGAAAGCCAAACTGTAGATTTGATATTATCAGATCTGCGGTTGCCCGATCATGAAGGCATCGATTTACTGAAATGGATGAATGAACAGGGAAAAGCCATTCCTCTGATCATTATGACTGGTTATGCGGATATCCAGTCCGCTGTACTGGCAATGAAACTCGGAGCACGGGATTATATTGCCAAACCCGTGAATCCGGGAGAATTACTGAAGAAGATATCTGAAGCTTTACAAGATTCTCCATCACAAGTTTCCTCATCGCAAGCTACTTCAAAAGTTACAAACGAAGGGCAGCACTCTTATCTGGAAGGAGAGAGTGACGCCGCCAAACAACTTTATAATTATGTAGGTCTGGTAGCTCCGACCAATATGTCCGTTCTTATCAATGGTTCGAGCGGAACAGGAAAGGAATATGTAGCACACCGCATCCACCAACTCAGCAAGCGGAACAATAAACCGTTTATTGCTGTAGATTGTGGTTCCATCCCCAAAGAACTGGCTGCTTCCGAATTTTTCGGTCATGTGAAAGGCTCCTTTACAGGAGCGTTGACGGACAAGACAGGCGCTTTCGTCGCAGCCAACGGCGGTACTATCTTTTTAGATGAAATCGGAAATCTCAGTTATGAAGTACAGATACAATTGCTCCGTGCTTTGCAAGAGAGAAAGATACGTCCGGTCGGCTCTACACAGGAAATTTCGGTAGATATTCGTTTGATATCCGCAACGAACGAGAATCTGGAGCAAGCCATCGAAAAGGGGACATTCCGTGAGGACCTCTATCATCGTATCAACGAATTTACCCTACGAATGCCTGACTTGAAAGAGCGGAAAGAGGATATTTTGCTTTTTGCCAACTTCTTCCTCGACCAGGCAAACAAAGAGCTGGATAAACATCTGATCGGTTTTGATACAAAAGCATCACAAGCTTTAATGAATTATCATTGGCCGGGAAATTTGCGCCAAATGAAGAACATAGTCAAAAGAGCGACTTTATTGGCGCAAGGCAGTTTTATCACATTGGCAGAACTCGGGACAGAGTTATTGGAGGCTCCCTCATTTAATACTACAAATATGGCCCTTCGCAACGAGGAGACTGAAAAAGAGCATATTCTGGAAGCATTGCGTCAAACAGGAAACAACAAAAGCAAAGCTGCGCAATTGTTGGATATCGACCGGAAGACTTTATATAATAAGCTGAAGCTATATAATATAGATTTATAGTAACCACAATTCTTGTCAATCACACAAGAAGAAAATTTTAAAGCGGAGAGTGTGGAATAATTCCACACTCTCCGCCACATCTTCCACACATTCCTCAGTAAATTCCACACAGAAGCAGTCATCAATCGGCTATTATACATCTAGTTATCAAACATTTGCAAATATATCTTTTCTTTTGGCACACCCTTTGATCTTTATCAGAGGACAGTGTTTAAAGCAACAACCAATTCCTTAACACAAGAGAGAGAATTGAAAACATATATCTAACAGTCTTAAAACAAACGATTATGAAAAAATTAGTATTAGTAGTAGCAATGTTTATGTTTGTTTGTGGTGGTTCATTCCTTGTCAAGGCCCAGAACTCTGAGAAAGCTGTGACAGCCCAGACAGAAGTTAATGCAGCAGTTATCGTTAATGACACAGTAGCAAAAGATACTGTAACCAAGAAAAACGAACCTGCCAAAGCAGAACTGAGTGCATCAACCGCATTTGTCAATGATGTAGCAGTCGCAGATACTGCAACCAAAGACAAACCGGCTGAGCCTGTCAAGGAATAACCTTTCCAACAGCAAGCAGGACATAGTCTGCCGAAGAATAGTAAGCACACTACAACAAAAAAAAGCCATCCCTACTTCGTCTATTCCGGGGATGGCTTTTTTATTATCCTATCTTTTCACTATCATTCTGTCGGAGAAGTCTCTTCTAATATAGGATCCGGTTTCCAAGTCGAAACAACTTTGGCAGCTTCCGCTTCAAAACTCTTTTCTGCAAGAGAAACAAACGTTTTCGTATTACCGTTTCCATTATTGAACAACCAGTTGGCAACCAATCCCTCTTTATTTTCACTCAGAATTCTGCCACTCTGCCCGGCAACTTGTTCACCGGACAAAGCTGCTGTCCAAATGCGGGCATAGCTGATAGAACCATTCAACCGGCGTTTACCATCAGATTGACCAATAAAGAAGTTAGAAGTAAGATTGATATCTTTCAAATTATTCGGTTCACCATTCGAAAGTTGGAGAGTTTCCTTGACACCGTTCACATACAATGCAATTCGCTCGCTACCACTCTTGCTGCCGTCCAATACTACAGCAACATCATACCATTGATTGGTTTCTATCTTCGTTGAACCTTCATAACGGATACCGCCTTTATCATCTGCTGATAACTGAAGGAAGCGTTCTTCATTTTTAACACCTTTATGGATATCTACACGCAATAGGAAAATTTTCTCTATCCCCATTATTGTATTAATTTGCGCATCCCCATCTCCATTCAAAGACTCAATATTAAAACGAGCTTCAAATGTTATCGCATTCAAGTTCTTTAATGATTCATCTACCACACCATTATATTCAAATGGTACTTTAAAGTAGTTACCACTGCCCAAGTATGCCACTTTATCTGCCTGTACAACCGTTACAGTCAAGTTCAACTCCTGTTCTGCCGCATCTTTGACTAGTATTGTAGTAACCCCCGCTTTCTTACCTACCAAATTGAAATGAGTGTCATCCAATTGCTGTATATCTACAATCGTCTCATCCTCAGCAGTCAGAGTATAACCACCATTTCCTTTTTCTACGGTAATCATTACTTTATTATTCACTCCGACTCTTGGGATCAAGTTGGAAACATCAATAGAAATAGGATTCACAGTCACCTGAACTATTGCCTGCTTCCCTTTATGATCTGTGAAAGTCACTGTTGTATGCCCACTCTTCAATCCTGTCAAGGTATAGAAAGGACGGAATACATCGGTATTCACCATGCTAACAATAGTTTCATCTTCCACAGTAAAGGAGAGTTCATCATTACTGGAGAAATTTCCCATACTGACAATCAATTGCTTTTCATCCCCAACTTCCAACGTAACTTGAGGTTCATTCACCTCCAACTCAAATACACCTACATTGACAGAAATATCAGCAGTCACTCCTTCACCATCCATCACCTCCACAGTAGTTGCTCCGTTCTGCGAACCACTTTTTATTATAATCTGTTCGCCAGAAACCGCAGCAGTCGCAATCGCACTGTTAAAGCTTCTCACTGTATAGTCTCCATTTCCCACCACTATATTCACCTTGACTTCTTCATTCTGACCGATACGTACCACCGGTTTATTTACTATCACCTCTATCAAGTCTTTAGCAACACCGTTATCATCATCGTCGTCACATCCTGCAACGGCAAACGAGCATACGGACAAAAGCAACAGACACATATATGTATAGATTCGTTTCATCTGATTTTCTTTTTTAAGTTATACATTCCTATCGTTTACCATCCGGGATTTTGCTCAATAGACGGTGTCTTCTGTAATTCACTCTGACGAATAGGGAATAAATAATGCTGAATAGAGAAAACACGTTCTTCCACACAGAAACGTTCCATCCTGTATTTCACACCGCCAACAGAAATTGCACCATTCTCATCTTGCACCGGACGCATACCGTTAATCATTCGCTGGCAACGAGGCAATGCACCGTTATTGGCAGCCCAATACTTCTGTGTGCGTTTTGAATTATCACTTGCGCTGGACTTCCAAAGACTTTCTTTTGCCAGTTCCTCCTTACTGGTCGGTTCCAAATACAAACGACAGGTCCAAGGCCGTTTTCCCTCATAAAAGAGTTCCACACGGCGTTCACGCTGAATATATTCACGCATCAAAGGCTGATTAGTCTTCACTTCCGGCGGCATCGGTTTCATGAATGAACGTTCACGAACTATATTCACCTGTTTATAAGCCTCATCTATATCTTCTCCCAACTCATTGCAAGCCTCTGCATAAATATAGATAAACTCAGGCAGACGCCAGATAGCAGGCGCATTGATACTGAAGTTACCCGACTTATTCCAAGACTCTTGCTGGAACTTACGCAAATAATACCCTGTAGTAGTCGCATTGGTTGCCCCAATCTTATCGGAACCACTAGCAGTATTAATTATCTTCGACTCATTATTGTTATTACGGTAAGGAGCACCGTGATAAATAATATCACGGTAGAAACGCGGGTCACGAGTTCCTTTCACATATGGGTTCGCATCATCATAGCCACCCTTGCGGGCTTCCGCTGAATAGACCGGATAACCATAATCACCTACAATATATTCATATTCGTCCACTTGTTCCTGCACGGGCTGCTGACGTGAGCTACCTTCACGGCTAGGTGGATAGATATCGCCCTGCCAAGCTTGATCCTTACTTTTCGTCATAAAGAATACATACTCATTAGCAAACGCGTCCATATCATAGAACATATCCCACAAACGGGCATATACACGGCTATCATTCAGATTACCGTCAGCAGGGTCTTTAAAATCATTCGCATCATGTTTGGTATAGAGAGAATAACGCTTTGTTCCAACAACCTCAAAATCCATAACAGCCTTAGCGGCTTCTTTCGCCCTTCTCCAACGATTGATATCATACGCATATTCATTCTCAAATACACGGCGCAGATTATATCCATACTGAGAAGCACCGTTCCACAATGGAGTAGCGGCAACCCACCGGACAAAAGCAATCAACCCCAGACAAGCACCTTTATCTACACGACCAAAGTTCTCGGAAGTTTTCACATATTTATTAGGCACCATGCTATAAGCAGTCTGTGCATCCGCCACAATCTTTTCTACCATCGCATGAACCGATTCTTTCTTAAAGTCCATATTATCTCCCGCATGAACCACATAATCAATATAAGGAGCTTCTCCATACATACGCATCAACAACATGTGAAAATAGCCACGCATAAAATACATCTCTCCGATGCGGTTGCGCAAGTCACCATCTTGCTGAGGATTGTCGGGAGTATTGTATTTCTCCACATTTTCTATAATCAGGTTCGCCTTACGGATGCCTTCATAAAGAGCCTCCCAATATTGCCCTACGCTACCGGGCAAAGAATTCGGATTCCAGGCACCGTTATTGAAGTTATTCGTAATGTTTCCTTCTACATTGGTTCCTTCACATTCGTCCGTAATGGCACTGTTGCTGAAGTGTTCGAAGAATACCAGCGGACGGTCTGCTTTCTTTGCAGCCGCATATACATCGGAAACTAGTCCGTTCACTTTTTCGTAACGGGCAAATACGTCCGCTTCTGTTATGTTATCATCGTCGTCACGGTCCAGGTAGTCACTGCACGAAGTGAGAGACAACGACAGGACTGAGAACACGATTGTTGAATATCTATATAACTTTTTCATATTTCTATCTTATTTAGAATGTAATATCAATACCGAAATTGAATACCTTTTGAATCGGATACCAAGAAGCTCCATCACCGGATTTCGTTTCCGGGTCTATATCCACATCCCCCAGTTTATCGAAAGTCAGCAGATTCAAACCTTGCACGTAGATACGAGCCTGTTGTACGTGGAACTTACGCAACCAATTAGGAGATACATTATAACCTATTTCCACATTTTTCAGACGAAGATAGGAAGCATCATACAAGAATAAACTGCTGTTCCCGTTCTTATTATTATCATGCGTTCCATAGTGCAGCGCCGGATATTTGGCAGTAGCAGCAGTCTCCGGTGTCCACCGGTCCAAGTGCATCTTCTTCACACGGCCGATCTTATCCTGTTCAAACTGCGGGAAGTCAAATACGGCAGCCCCATTCAGCAAGATAGAAGTATTAGTTGCTCCCTGCAACAATACGCTAAAGTCAAAATTCTTATATTGGAAACCGAAAGGAATACCGAACATCAACTCCGGGCTACGAGGATTTCCCATTGCCGTACGGTCTTCATCGTCAATCACCCCATTGCGGTCTAAATCTTTATATACCACATCTCCCGGAATCAATTGTCCCCACGGTTGATACCCAATCTTATTCAGACGGTCGGCTTCATCCTGATTGGCTACGAAATGGTCGAACACATAAACAAAGTTCTCATACAGACGTTTGCCTGTCTCCTTACGCCAGGAGTTCTTACGGGCAACTTCCGCTTTATACTCCAGACGGTTACGGGAAAAAGTAAGATTCGGACGGATATAATAACGAAAATCTTTTCCAATCTTATCGTTCCAGCTCAACTCTACATCCACACCTCGGTTACTGACTTCACCCAGATTCTGTAAAGCCGCATCTTTACCTACGATATCTGGATACCCCATGATACCGTCACCGTTCATATCCGTAATAATATCGAAGCGATATTCATAGAAGGCATCAACAGTTAAAGCCAAGCGTTGATTCAACGTAGTAAAGTCAATACCGACATTCAATTTACGGGCCTTCTCCCATGTCAGATTCTCATTCGCCAAATTTCCTTCAGAAGTGCCGCCGACCTCAGTACCGAAATTATTTCCGAAGTGATAGCCGCTACCTCCGCCGTAGAAAGCCAAATAAGGAAAACGGCTGCTTACATTATCGCTACCTACCAATCCATAAGAAGCCCTTACTTTCAAGAAGTCAATCCAAGAGGCTTTTTTCATAAAAGGCTCCTCCGAAATAACCCAACCGATAGAACCGGCAGGAAAGAATCCATAGCGTTTACCCGGAGCGAAATTCTCGGAACCATTATAACCGCAATTGAACTCCATCAGATATTTCTGGTTGTAATAGTAGGCAAAACGCCCGGTAATACCCTGGCTATGATAAGCTAACTCATTATTGACTGTACGGTTACCGCGATTGGCCAGTAACATGGCCGTCACTTCATGACGATCCTTAAATACTCTATTGTAGTCCACACGTGCCTGTATATACGTCCGCCCGTCAGAAGCATTGTGGCTGAACCCGTTACCGATGGTCTGGTCTATGTCATACTTATTGCCGGTCTTGTAAGCACCGGTATAGTGTCCTCCTTCCATATAAGCGTCAGAACCTTCAATCGGCATAAACGTAGCATATTTCGGATATTCACGGTAACCGTCTTTATAAGTATCCAACTTACGGTTAATCCAACGTCCTTCGGAAGCGTCATAAGAAAACATTATCTCTGCTTTTAACCCTTTCGTCAGAAATCCCATATCCAGATTCATGGCAAAACTACCGTTCAGATAAGTATTCTTTTCATTCAGATAACCGGTGCGGCTCAATTCTCCCAGAATATTGTAGCGATAAATGTTATCGCCATAAAGCATACCACGGGAATTCTGCTGTATGTATTCTTCATTCTGCGGATGGGAGTTTTCCTCTACCAAAATAGGCAGATAAGGAGGCTGTGTCGCACAAATTGTCATCAAACGACCGGCAGTCGTACCCGGTGCGTTACGGTCGGTAATACGGGCACCTAAATCCAGACGAGTACTCAAATAACGATTAATGTTAATATCAATATTCGAACGAAAGTTGTAACGTGTGAATCTGGTCTGTGAATCATATTCACCGGCATCCGAATACTTATAGTTGCCTCCTTGTGAGAAATAATTAGCTAGCACATAATAGCGTACTTTGTCCGTACCACCACGTATAGAGAGGCTGACATCTTCCTGCATACCAGGTTTAAAAGCAAAATCGTAATAATCCCAATCATATCCCAATCCATCGGAATTATCTCCTTTGGCACGGCGGAAGTTATCAATAGCCTGTTGTGAAAAAAGATTCAAACTGCTTACATCAGCTCCTGTCATCTTCGCATCATTCAACCGCGCTTCATTATACAAAGTCGCATAATCGGCAGAACCTAAATACTCAGGAAATCCAATAGGCTGATTGATACCGATAGAAGCTTTCAGGTTTACGGTTGCTTTCTCAGCAGCTTTACCACGTTTAGTTGTAATGACTATCACACCGTTCGCACCACGAATACCGTAAGCGGCCGTTGCGGAAGCATCTTTCAAAATAGTAAACGTTTCTATTTCATCCGGTGCAAGATAACTCATGTCACGTTCGATTCCGTCGACAATGACAATAGCACTCTGGTTACCGTAAGTCGCCTTACCACGAATAAACAATTCACTTTGGTCAACTCCCGGTTCACCACCGGCATATTGATTGACGACCAAACCCGGCAAACGTCCGGCAAGTGCATTGTTAATATTAGCTGTAGGACTCTGTGTCAAGTCTTTTGTGGTAATCGTAGCTACCGAACCGACCATCGTCTCCTTACGCTGCTTAGTGTAACCTACTACCACCACCTCCTGCAAGGCTTTTGTATCTTCCTGCAACAAGACAGTCAGCTCTTTTTTAGCACCGGGAATAATTTCCTGCGGTTGGTATCCCAGATAGGAAAAAACCAACGGAGCTTCCGCGTATGGTAACTTCAACGTAAACTTACCGTCCATATCGGTAATCGTACCAGCATTAGCCACTCCTTTCACTACAACAGATACACCAATCAAAGGCTCATTTGTCGTCTTATCCAATACTGTACCGGACACCGTTATCTTTTGATTTTGAGAAGCTTGTGTCCTTGCCGTTCTGCCTGTTTGCGCCATACTTTGCGTAGGGGCACTTGCCAGCAGAACGCAAGAAACAGCCATCAGACAAATATTTCTTCTTATATGTTTCATCTTTCTTTTCGATTTTCTATGTATAATGAATCTTATTCCTCTGCTTTCTTTCCGAACTCCGGTCCAATCCAATTGGCTTTCTCGGTAGTTTTACCTTGTACCCAATCTTCATATCGGGCACGAATCTCAATCAGTGTCGCTCCGGGCACTTCCGCATTCAGAGAGATTGTCAGACGGTCTTCCCTATTGTTACGATTACCAAAGGTAGGTGCCTTTGCCCAATCATATTCCCATACATAATAACCTTCAGGGTGAGCCAATGTCCAAAGTACATCGGAACAACTACGCAATGCTGCGATAAATTTAGTCTTTGTCTTTTCCGGATAAAGACTGCTGACAGGCTGTTTCACCATATCCAGGAAGTAACGGACAAATATACCACGAAACAAAAGATTATCCCCCGAATTTCCTTCTCCACTGAAAACCGGATAATTGGAATCCATCTTCTTATTTACCTGATAAGAACCGAAAGCAACAGCATTACGAAGATACTCTTCTTCACCGGTAGCATTATACAAAGCCAAAGCAGAAGCCATAAACGTACCCTGATTATAAGACAGAGCCACCTTATCCGGATCGCCCGGAGTACCATCATCTCTAATGCCCAGATTATCATATACCTGACCGGTAGAAGTATCACACAAATAAGCAGTCATCCAATTGTATACTTCTTTAGCAAAATTCAAATAATAAGCGGCTTTATCCTCCCATCCGTCTTTGGCTTCCGTCACAGTCAGTTGATACAACTTCATAGCCAGAAGACATCCGGGACCATTTGAACAAGACATACGCGAGGCCGGCAAATCTGTTTTCCATGCCATTCCTCCTACACCTTTATAATCATTCTTTGCTCCTTTGATATGATCCCACATTTTCATCAAAGCACTGTAATAATCTTGATCTCCTGTCAACTCGTATACACGCAGACAAGCCAATGCCATCCACTCCATATCATCATAAAAGTTATTCCAGAAATCATTACCTCCATAACCGCAAGTCCTGTTCCATTCATCGAAAGCCGGCAAGAAAGGTTTCATGATATTTTCATACAGATAAGTCTGATACTCGGAATTATCCGCATGGCGCACATAAGCGTCTGTCACTATATCCAATGCGTGTCCCTGCGACCATCCGCCACTACCGCCCGTACTCACCGGCTCTCCGGTTTCCGGTGTATTCGGTTTCTCCCAATAGATCTCTCCCGCAAAAGTATTCCGCCCACCGGCATTCTCAAAGAAATACTTGATATAAGTTTCCGTACTCTTATTGGCGGCCTCTGTCCAATTAACATCCGACACATATTCACCGGAGGAGCTCCCTTTGTAGATATCCGCCAGATCTCCGTCATCACAAGAAGTGAACATTACAAACGCACCACCAAGCAGTAATGCTTTTTTTGATAATGATATATAGTTCTTCATATTATTATTCAGTTTTAATCTTTATTCGTTTCCGAAGCTACCCAACGATGGGTATAAGTTCCAAATTCTGCATTGAAATAAAGAGTAACATCTGTCTTCACTGTAGCATAAAAGATATTTCCCTGTATTTCACCCCATTGGAGCAATTCATCACAGAAACGGAAACTGTAGTCCCATGGGTCTGTACCCAACGCAAGCTGGTACAGATTATAATAGCTCTTATCTGTCGACAAATTCGGTTGTCCCTTATCTCTATCTTTATGTCCCCAGCGATAGGTTGTTCCGTTTATCTCCATTTTAAAGCTATGACGAGTTTCACCACTTCCCGCCCAATCTTCTTTCTTTTTCTGTGCGGTATAATTCTTCACTCCCCATTTACCTTGTCCTAAATAGTCAAAAGTCTTTTTATATCCTCCAGAGTGGTTATAGAGATAAACCTCCCCTATTTCATCATAACTGATAGTCTGTTCACCCATATTGATAGTGATACGGTAGATGCCTGATTTAGGCACAGTAATCGTGTAATCCTCATCGTTGTTACGCTCACGCAATACACCATTATCATCCACATAATAATAGCATTTGCGTCCCCCGACTGTAGACATAAATACAAAGGGCTGTTCAGCTTTCAGTTGGGTGAAAGTCTGATAAATTCCATCATTCTGACGAAGCATCTGTTGCGCTTCCGCCTCATCTCCGTTATCTTCCGTTCCTACACCGGTAATGTAAACAGACTCAGTTTCCGTTGGTAGATCATCAATGCCATCCATCATAAAAATAACGAAATACCCCTCCAGACTGCTTAGTGCTTGATCTAATCCGCAATATGCACGGACTTTCCAACGCAAAGTACCATTAGTATTACAACGGAACTTAGCCAATTTACCAATCGTATTTGCTTGATAATGTGTCAAAGTCAGTTGAGGTTCCAAACCGTTATTATCAGAAAAGACCGTCTCTACAGGTTTTGTAAAGTCACCTCCGATGGTGTCAATCAATACTTCATAACGATATACAGTGTTACCGTGCGCTTCGGTAGGAGTCCACTTCAGTGTGATATCCGTGAGTGATGCACCCGAAAGCACAACTCGCTCACCACTAGCCATTGCATCCATCGTCCGGACCGGTTCAGGCGGAACAATCGGTTCATAATCATCCGGATCAAATCCAGGATTCAACTTATTGTCACAAGCCGTCAGACCGATAAGACAAAACAGCAGGGCAAATTTGATTAAATTCTTTGTTATCATATTGTTTCTCATGTTATTACATTTCTTGTTTAGTATGAATGGGGACATTCTACCGGTTTATAGCGATCTGCTGCGATAGTAGAAGGTTTTGCGCCATTATGATCACCAACTTTTGCATTCATCTCATGTCCTGATAAGTCTTCATATTCAGACTTTTCAATACCATCGGAAAATATCCAATATCCTACCAAATCATCCGTATTGTATCCGGATTTCAATTCACATAAATTTTCCTTTATTTCCTGCTCCGTTCGAGCTGTTTTCCAGATACGAGCCTGATAAACACGTATCAACCCATTACGATAATCATTAATAGTTACCTTATTGCCATTCACAGTAGCCGTAGCCACACTTTCATCGAACGGTTTCACATAATAATCGCCATTACCGGAGGTGATACCCACCGTAATTTCGTCTCCTTGCAGCAATGTTACCGAGCTATTATCAACCACTAAATCGGCTGCCGGTTTCACTTCCTGTTCTTCTTTATCATCACTACAAGAAACCATCAAAAATGGAATGGTTAATGCTGAGAGAAATAAAAAACTAAGTTTCCTTTTCATTAGATTAAAGATTAAATAAATTAATACCTTATCGAGTTTATCTACTTAAAAACTTCGATGGAGCAAAGATAAAATCCCTAAACTCTATCAAAAGAAGATTAAACCTCCTTTTTTACCTTTTGGCACGGATATTTACTACATTAACACGGATATTTACTTCCTATTTTACCTCCTCCAACTGCTTCATCCTAAACTCTTTTGGCGTACAATCATACTTCTCACGAAACGCCTTAAAGAAAGTAACTTTATTAGAGAAGCCCGAGTCAAACACAATTTCATCAATTGTCTTTTTTGTGGTCAGCAACAGATCTTTCGCTATGTGCAAACGGCACTCTTTTATCAAATCAGTCGGACTGTCCTCCCCTATCTCTTCCATCTTCCGATACAGACTTCGTGGGCTGATAGCCAACCGATCGGCGATGTAACGTGGCGTTAATTCCTTGTTTGTTATATTATCATTAATAATCTTCAGAACAGACTGAAGAAACTTCTTCGACTCTTTATGTGTCAACTTTCCATCCGACTTCTCAAAAGAGCTGATCGGTGAACTGAAATAATTCTTCAGGATCTCTTTTCGTTCCATCACCTGACACACTGAAATACGAAGATATTCCGCACTAAACGGTTTGGTTATATACATCTCCGCACCGGCAGAAAGAGCTGCCATTTGCTGTTCCATTTCGTGCCGTCCGGATACAATAATAATAGGAATATGTGCCGTTTCTTTCACAGACTTTATCCGTTGTGTCAATTCAATGCCACCGACTCCAGGCATCATGACATCACAAATGATCACATTCGGATAAACCTCATTCATTACCTGATCGAGCCGTTCAGGATCCTGCAAAGTAACCACATTGAAATCTCCGGAAAAGATCTCTCCTATAAACCATAACATTTCTATTTCATCGTCGACTACAAGAAGCGTCGGACGCATTTTGTCAAATTCATATTGAGGAAGTTTCAAAATTGGCTGGGTATCGATTTTAGGAATATATTCCGCCGTAGCTTGTTTTATCTCCTGCATTCCGGTAGTCAACTCCATCATCGGCAAAGTCAATGTAAACATCACCCATCCGTCAGACGTATTTTCCACCTTTAAAGTACCATTCAGCAGTTTTGCCATATTATAAGAGATGGCCAGCCCCAATCCGTTGCGCGAGAAATTCCTTTCATCCTGATTTTCGAAATTATCTAAAATAGCATACCGGTTGAAGATATACTGGAAGTCCTTCTCCTTAATGCTACTCCCCTCATTTGCCACACGAAGAATCAGCACATTTTCTTCGGTCGTATCAAGTTCTATCTTAATGCCTTGCCCCTCAGGAGTATATTTAAACGCATTCGAAATCAGATTTATGATAATAGTATTCAGGAAGCCTTTATCAGAGTTCCACATCACTTGTTCGGGTATCTTGCTCAAGAAAGTAATATTTCTGGATTTAGCCATCTCCACAAAAGTTTTGGCTATTCCTTTCATAATAGAGGATACATTCAGTGACTCCACACGCACTTCCCTGTTACCAGTTTCAATACGACGGAATTCAATCAGTTCGTGAATCAGATTATTGAGACGTTCGGCATTCGTCTGAATCATCTGTACGTAATCAGCCACAAATTTACTAAGTCCTTTTGATGAAAGAATTCGTCCACAAGGACCATAAATCAAAGTCAATGGTGTACAGAACTCATGCGCTATATTAGTAAAGAAACGGAGCTTGGATTCAAATACATTCTTCTGATGGCGTTTCTCTATTTCATTCAGCAATTCCTGTTTTTTACGCTTCGAACGCAATATAAATGAACGAATCAACAAGCCCGCCAGCAAGAGCAAGCATAAAGCATAAATTAAGTAAGCCCACCAGGAAGCATACCAGGGATCACCTATACGGATAACCAAAGAGTAAACATCGCTTTCCTTATCAAAAACGCTATTATAATATTTCACTAACAGCGTATATTCGCCGGGAGCCATATTGGTAAAGGATACAGCACTTTCCGAACCATTATTCACCCATTGGTCGCTCAGCCCTTTCAATTTATAAAAATAGGTGCAGTTATTACCATTCAGATAATCCACAGAAGCGAACGAAACAGAGAAGAAATTCTGATCATATTGCAAATTCAACACCTCAGTTTCTTCTTTCCGAGTAAGGAATTCTCCCAGATTGTATTGTTTACCAAAGATTGACAACTTATCGAAATAAACCGGAGGCATATAAAGCTGTTCGGGACGACCGTCTGCCCGGATTGCAACAAAACCGTTGATTCCTCCAAAGAATAGTGTACCGGTGTCAGGGTCCCGAAAAGCAGCGCCATCACTGAACTCCACAACCTTCAAACCATCGCTGAAGCCATACGAACGAAACACATTCCGCTTTGTATCAAAGTTAATTAATCCCAGATTAGTGCTTAACCAGAAGTTATCAGGAGAATTTTTGAGAATAGCATGAACCGTATTATTCAAGAAGCCATTCTTAGCATTAAAAAGCTGATAAGAAGTTTCCGAAGTATATTTTATCAGCCCGTAACTTGTTCCAAACAGATAATTATTACTACTGTCCTTACTGATGGCAAGTATATTGTTCAAAGTCATGTTTTCATACTTATGAGTAGATACTGGCTCCAACCCATTAGTTGTTTTATTAAAACGGAAAACTCCATATCCCTTATTACCAAATAATAAATTAGCTTCATTCTCCGCATAAATAGTGAAGAAATAATTCGATCCCAGTTCACCATCATTAATAATGTAACGTTGGGCATCTACAATGAGCGGATTATCCGGCGTCCCGGCAATACGAGCTCTTACAACTCCCATCCCGACACTTGCCAGCCAGAGTTCGGAGTCTGCCGTTTCGTAAATATCATGTATGTACTTGAACTCTTCATTCCCTATCCGCACCGGCAGACGCTTAATACGTTTTTCCCGATACGAGTAATAGGTCAACCCTTCTTCTTCTCCTATCCACAACAAATTACGATGGCTTCGGGCAAAACAATAAACAGCATTGCTACCCAAAGCACTATTGGAGGTAGTCAAAACCTCAGCCCGGCAATCGGATAAATTCTTATCAACCTCATAATCATAGATTTTAAGGATACCGTTGCCCTTTGTCCCGACCCAGAACGTACGTTCATCATCCTGTAACAAAGCACGCACGGGGCGTTCTATTTTTTCAGTATAATTACCAAGCACCACTGATTTAATAGAATAGAGGGGATTGGAATAAAGATATACACCTTGCCCGTCCGTACCGATCCAGACAATATCCTGAAAACGGTCTTTCTTGAGACAGAACACACCACTATTGACCGGCAGCGGTTGAATCCGGTAATGACTCGTATTTTTTTGCTTTTCCAACAATAGAATGCCGTCCATCAAGAACCCTACAAAGAAACTATCATGATAATGAACGATAGAAGAAACCTTTCCTCGCGTCTGTATCTCCTTCTCAAGATTAGCTATAAACTCATTTTTCTGTGTCGGAATATGGAAAGCATAAAAGTTATAATCCTTATCAATATAATAAAGAGATTCCGCATCATTAAAACAATAAATCAACGAAGTGCGATAAATCAATCCGGTCTTCTGAGGCAATAGGGTGATATCCCCCGAAGTAGGCTCCTGCTGTATGTCATAACAGCGATTGTATCCTTTCATTACTACCCACATCCGATTAGTGGCGTCAATAAAGAAGTCCACAATGTCGGAAATAGGGATTCCCGTAATATTGATTTTTCTAAAAACACCCTCCTTTTTGTGATAGTAATAGATGCAGTTGCTATCCTGAATAATGAACAGGTTACCGTTATTATCCTTATTCATAAAAAAAAGTTTCTGAAACTCATTATAGTGCGTAATAGCATTCGTTCTCCGATCCAAACGGTTCAAACCATAGTAGGTTTGAATCCAGTAAATATCTTCACCTGTATATACTATATTGTCAATCAAATTACCGGACAAGTAATCCTCCTTGTCACGGATTTTAAATTCCTCAATCTCCTGTCCATCATAAATGTTCAGTCCGTCGCAAGTGCCGATCCACATCAGTCCGCGCTCATCCTGGCAAAGAGATGTAATAGAACTGTTAGACATATATTCCTTATCAGCAATCTGCTTTAGGTTATATGCAGATGCATTATATATCAACAAATTAAGGATACATAAACAGATAAAAACGAATGGTCTTCTCATAGTGCATTTTTCTTGGGTTTGCTATATGACAAAGGTAAACAAAAAAATATTTCCGGTTCTTTTTTGGCGAGAATATAAGTAAAGATCCGTGCCAGAGTAGTTCATTCTAGCGACAAGAGACGATTTAGCTCTACTATTCCTAAAAGCACATCTCTTTTCTCCCTATTTTCGTCGTAGAAATTATTTTCAAATCTATAAATTCATTTGTTCATGAAAACACATTTTTCATTTAAACACTTGTTATTTCTTGGAAGTGCCGTACTATACAGCCTGCAATCTTCTGCCGTAAAGAACCCGGTAGATTATGTCAGTACTCTGGTAGGTACTCAATCCAAGTTTGAATTGTCTACCGGGAACACATATCCCGCCACAGCATTGCCGTGGGGGATGAATTTCTGGACACCGCAGACCGGTGAGATGGGCAATGGCTGGGCATACACATATAATGCCGACAAAATTCGGGGATTCAAGCAAACCCACCAACCCAGTCCCTGGATGAATGACTACGGTCAGTTTGCCATCATGCCTATCACAGGCGGACTGGTATTCGACCAAGACCGACGTGCCAGTTGGTTCTCTCACAAAGCGGAAGTGAGCAGACCTTATTATTATAAGGTGTATCTGGCCGATCATGATGTGACCACCGAACTCGCCCCCACCGAACGTGCCGTGATGTTCCGTTTCACATATCCGGAGACCAAGAATTCCTACGTTATCGTAGACGCATTTGATAAGGGTTCTTATGTAAAAGTAATTCCGGAAGAAAACAAAATTATCGGTTATTCGACAAAAAACAGTGGCGGTGTACCGGAAAACTTCAAGAACTACTTTGTCATTTACTTCGACAAACCGTTCACATTTGTTTCCGCAGTTTCCGAAAATAATATTCTTCCGAATGAAACGGAAGTAAAAGGAAACCACACTGGCGCTATCATCGGATTTGCCACAAAAAAAGGTGAAATAGTTCATGCCCGTGTAGCCTCTTCTTTTATCAGTCCGGAACAGGCGGAACTCAATCTCAAGGAACTCGGCAATCATACCTTCGACCAACTAGTAAGCAATGGAAAAGCCGTCTGGAATCGTGAGATGAGTAAAATAGAGATTGAGGACGACAACATTGACAATCTACGCACCTTCTATTCTTGCCTATACCGTTCCATGCTTTTTCCACGCAGTTTTTACGAGATAGATGCAAAAGGGCAAGTGATGCATTACAGTCCCTACAATGGCAAAGTGCTTCCCGGTTATATGTTCACCGACACCGGATTTTGGGACACATTCCGTTGCTTGTTTCCTTTTCTCAATCTAATGTATCCGTCAATGAACCTGAAAATGCAGGAGGGATTGGTGAATGCTTACAAAGAAAGCGGCTTCCTGCCGGAATGGGCCAGTCCCGGTCATCGGGATTGTATGGTAGGCAACAACTCGGCTTCTGTAGTAGCCGATGCTTACATCAAAGGTTTACGGGGATATGATATTGAGGTGCTTTGGGAGGCGCTGAAACATGGCACGAATGCCCATCTTCAAGGTACCGCTTCCGGTCGTCTCGGTTACGAATCTTACAACAAGCTAGGATATGTAGCCAATAACATAGGAATCGGACAAAACGTAGCCCGCACACTAGAGTATGCTTATAACGACTGGGCGATCTACACATTAGGTAAAAAGCTAGGGAAACCGGCCGGCGAAATCGACATTTACAAGAAACGCGCCTTGAACTATAAGAATGTTTACCATCCGGAACGCAAACTGATGGTCGGCAAGGATGACAAAGGAGTATTCAACCGTAATTTCGATGCGGTAGACTGGAGTGGTGAATTCTGCGAGGGGAACAGCTGGCATTGGAGTTTCTGTGTATTCCATGACCCACAAGGACTTATTAACTTGATGGGCGGCAAGAAAGAATTTAATACTATGATGGATTCCGTCTTTGTGATTCCGGGCAAACTAGGCATGGAGAGTCGCGGCATGATTCACGAAATGCGTGAAATGCAAGTAATGAACATGGGACAATATGCACACGGTAACCAACCGATTCAACACATGGTGTATCTCTACAATTATTCCGGTGAGCCTTGGAAAACTCAATACCGGGTACGCGAAATTATGAACAAACTCTACACTGCTACCCCCGACGGATATTGTGGCGACGAAGATAACGGACAGACTTCCGCTTGGTACGTATTCTCCGCACTAGGTTTCTACCCTGTTTGCCCGGGAACGGATGAATATATCTTGGGGACTCCTTTGTTCAAATCAGCAAAACTGCATCTGGAAAACGGGAAGACAATAACCATCAAGGCGGAAAACAATCAAGCCGACAATTGCTACATCAAGGATATGAAAATAAACGGAAAATCATACTCCCGCAATTATCTTACACATGCCCAACTGATGAAAGGTGCCAATATTCAATTCCAAATGAGCCCTAAGCCCAACAAACAACGGGGAATTACAGAAAAAGACGTGCCTTATTCTCTTTCATTTGAATAAAATATCGTATTTTTGAGGGTCAAGAAATCTATTATACAAACCATAAAAACATGAAACTTAAAAATCTTTTACTAATTGTCCTTGTTTCGGCAGTCCTTTGTGCTTGCCACAGCAACTACCAGCCCACTACGCTTACTGTTGCTTCCTATAATCTGAGAAATGCCAACGGTAGCGATTCAGCCCGTGGAAACGGTTGGGGGCAACGTTATCCGGTCATCGCCCAAATAGTACAATACCACGATTTCGATATTTTCGGGACGCAGGAATGCTTTCTCCATCAATTGAAAGATATGAAAAAAGCATTACCCGGATATGATTACATCGGCGTAGGGCGTGATGACGGTAAAGAGAAAGGAGAACATTCCGCTATTTTCTATCGTACCGACAAATTCGATATTATAGAAAAGGGGGACTTCTGGCTTTCGGAGACTCCCGACGTACCGAGTAAAGGTTGGGATGCCGTATTACCGCGTATTTGCAGTTGGGGACACTTCAAATGTAAGGATACCGGTTTTGAATTCCTGTTCTTCAACCTGCATATGGACCACATCGGTAAGAAAGCCCGTGTAGAAAGTGCATTTCTTGTACAAGACAAGATGAAAGAACTCGGCAAAGGTAAAAATCTTCCGGCAATCCTGACCGGTGATTTCAATGTCGACCAAACTCATCAGTCATACGACGCTTTCGTAAGCAAAGGTGTATTGTGCGACTCATACGAGAAGTGCGATTTCCGTTATGCGACCAACGGAACATTCAATGATTTCGATCCGAACAGCTTTACAGAAAGCCGTATCGACCATGTATTCGTTTCTCCTTCTTTCCATGTGAAAAGATATGGTGTACTGACGGATACTTACCGGAGTATCGTAGGCAATGGTGAAAAAAAGAACGCCAATGACTGCCCGGAAGAAATCGACATCAAAGTTTATCAAGCTCGCACTCCCTCTGACCATTTCCCTGTAAAAGTAGAACTGGAGTTTGACCAACATCGGCAGAAATAATCCTTTCAGCAAACAAACCGGAAAGTTTCACCACACAACCTGATATTCGCATGAAAAATATATGTATCCTCGTATGTATGTTGTTCAGCCTTGCTTCCGCAACTGGAAAGACACCGAAGAATAATCGCTATCTTTCCATTGCCGACTCGGTGTTAAACAATGTCTTGAATTTATACCATACCGCAGACGGGCTGCTCACAGAGACCTATCCCGTCAACCCCGACCAGAAAATCACTTACCTGGCGGGAGGTATACAACAAAACGGAATGCTAAAAGCTTCTTTCTTGTGGCCTTACTCAGGAATGATGTCGGGTTGTGTGGCGCTGTACAAGGCCACCGGAAACAAAAAGTACAAGAAAATACTAGAAAACAGAATTCTCGCAGGAATGAACCAGTATTGGGACGACAGCCGCCAACCGGCTTGTTATCAGTCATATCCTACCAAGTACGGACAGCACGGACGCTATTATGATGATAACATCTGGATTGCTTTGGATTATTGCGACTATTACGGTCTCACTCATCATCCGGCTTATCTGGAGAAGGCTGTTGCCTTGTATCAATACATTTACAGCGGATGGAGCGACGAACTGGGTGGTGGAATCTTCTGGTGTGAACAGCAGAAAGAGGGAAAGCACACTTGTTCCAATGCACCGTCTGCGGTGCTGGGTGTCAAGTTGTACCGGTTGACCAAAGACAGCAAGTATCTGGAAAAAGCCAAAGAGACTTATGCTTGGACAAAGAAAAATCTCTGCGATCCCAACGATCATCTCTATTGGGACAATATCAACCTGAAAGGAAATATCGCCAAAGAAAAATATGCGTACAACAGCGGGCAAATGATTCAGGCAGGCGTACTACTTTATGAGGAAACAGGAGACGAGCAGTACTTGCGTGACGCTCAGCAAACGGCTGCAGGAACGGACACATTTTTCCGTACAAAAGCTGATAAGAAAGATCCGACATTCAAGGTACACAAAGACATGGCCTGGTTTAACGTTATCTTATTCAGAGGGTTGAAAGCTCTATATAAGATTGACAAGAATCCCGCCTATGTCAATGCGATGGTGGAAAATGTACTTCATGCTTGGGAAAACTATCGGGATGAAAACGGACTATTAGGAAGAGATTGGTCGGGGCACAAAGAAGAACCGTATAAATGGTTGCTAGACAATGCCTGCCTCATTGAGTTTTTTGCCGAAATAAATTAACCTTATTCATTACTCATTCATCATTTATTTTAAAACAATTACCATGAATATAACAAAAGCCATAGGTTTATCTATAGTACTGTTTGGCGCAACCAGCGCACAAGCGATGGCAAACAGTGAAATAGTCATCCAACAAGACAATACTAAAATCAATAATTACCGGAGTAATCGTCCGGAAGCTACCAAACGTCTGTTTGTCTCACAAGCCGTAGAAGAACAGATTGCGCATATCAAGCAATTGCTGACTAACGCCAAACTGGCATGGATGTTTGAGAACTGTTTCCCAAACACATTGGATACCACTGTCCATTTTGACGGGAAAGGCGACACATTTGTGTATACAGGTGATATCCATGCCATGTGGTTGCGTGACTCCGGAGCACAAGTATGGCCTTACGTGCAACTCGCCAACAAAGACCCGGAACTGAAAAAGATGTTGGCAGGCGTTATCAACCGCCAGTTCAAATGCATTAACATCGATCCGTATGCCAATGCTTTCAATATGAATGCCGAAGGGGGCGAATGGATGAGCGACCTTACTGACATGAAGCCCGAACTGCATGAACGTAAATGGGAAATCGACTCACTTTGTTATCCTATCCGGCTCGCTTACCATTACTGGAAGACAACGGGAGACGCCAGTATATTCTCCGACGAATGGCTTACAGCCATCGCCAAGGTTCTGAAAACGTTTAAGGAACAGCAACGAAAAGAAAATCCGAAAGGTCCTTATCGTTTCCAACGCAAAACGGAACGCGCACTTGACACAATGACAAACGACGGTTGGGGTAACCCGGTGAAACCGGTCGGGCTGATAGCTTCCGCTTTCCGTCCCTCTGATGACGCCACGACTTTCCAATTCCTCGTTCCGTCTAACTTCTTTGCCGTTACTTCCCTGCGCAAAGCTGCCGAAATTCTGAATACCGTTAATAAAAAGCCGGCTTTAGCCAAAGAATGCACCACACTGGCAGACGAAGTAGAGAAAGCCTTGAAAAAGTACGCTGTCTACAATCATCCGAAATATGGTAAGATCTATGCTTTTGAGGTGGATGGCTTCGGCAATCAGCTGTTAATGGATGACGCCAATGTGCCGAGCCTTATCGCCCTGCCTTATCTGGGGGATGTCAAAGTGAGTGATCCGATTTACCAGAATACCCGC
>OGOK01000743.1_pt1 | contig 26556 bp, 31 predicted proteins | sample 1552661 | NCBI WGS metagenome assembly OGOK01 (sample SAMEA2580172, study PRJEB22360) | human gut metagenome | biome: human gut; feature: human-associated habitat; material: faeces | place: Denmark | collected 2008/2010
CAACCGCCGCCAGTGGCGGATAAAGGGCGTTGCTGTTGGGGCCGCGGCCAGCAAAACATAAAATTGGATGCTGGGAGCCGCAACCCGTGCCTGCCGAGCGATAGCGACGGTTGAGAGGTTAGACAAAGTATTATCTCATCAAGAAGGGAACCAATCCATTATGATCAACGGCGTGATTTTTGATATGGACGGCCTGATGTTCGACACCGAGCGGATGTGGGCCACTTTCTGGGAACCGGCGCTGGCGGCGCTGGGTCTGGAGTACAAGGAGGGCCTTGCCGAGGCTGAACGCGGCACGGCAGGCGAAACTTCCCGTAACATCGTACGGCAGTTCTACGGAGAGGACTGCGATGCCAACGCCATCATCGACAGCCTGCACCGGGTGGCCGATGAGGAGTTCCAGAAACCGGTGCCCAAAAAGCCGGGGCTGGACGAGCTGCTGGCCTGGCTGGATGCCAACCACATCCCCATGGCAGTGGCCTCCTCCAGCCGGGTCCATGTCATCGAGGGCAACCTGAACAACTGGGGGCTGACCCACTACTTCAAGGCGCTGGTATCCGGCCAGCAGGTCAAACACTCCAAGCCCGACCCGGAGATCTTCCTGCTGGCGGCGGAAAAGCTGGGCACCGACCCCGCCCACACGCTGGTGCTGGAGGACAGCTACAACGGTGTCCGCGCCGGTGCTGCCGGGGGCTTTGTCACCGTCATGGTGCCCGATCTGCTCCCCGCCGACAATGAGATGCGCGGCCTGTATACCATGGAATGCACCAGCCTGAACGAGGTGCTGGCCAAGCTGAAAACGGGAGAACTGTAATTGAGGGAAAGCTCCGCAAAAGAGTTCCCTGTTCCAGTGTTTTATTGTCTCCCGGGTTATGTTATAATAAAAGAAAAGAAAAAAGGAGACATCCCCCATGAAGATCGCAATTCCTTATGAAAACGGTATGGTATTCCAGCACTTCGGCCACACGGCAGAGTTCAAGTTCTACGAGGTCGAAAACGGACAGGTGACGGCCAGCGAGGTCGTTTCCACCAACGGGCAGGGCCACGGCGCACTGGTGGGCTTTCTGGCCCAGCACAATGCCAATGCGGTGTTCTGCGGCGGCATCGGCCCCGGGGCACAGAACGCCCTTGCACAGGCAGGCATCCAGCTGTTTGGCGGGATCAGCGGCCCGGCAGACGCGGCAGTTGCGGACTATCTGGCCGGAAAGCTCCGCTTTGACCCCAACGCCCATTGCGACCACCACGACCACGGCGAGGGCCACCATTGCGGTGAACATCATTGCGGCGGGCACTCCTGCGGCCAGTAACCCATAACATCACAAAACCCCGGAGCGATGCATCACAGCAAACGCTCCGGGGTTATTTTATGCCTTAGAAGAACCGGCAGAAGCCGGGGCAGCGCCGTGAGCGCCCGGCCTCATCTTTTATTGGGACACAAAAGAGATGCTCTCGGTCTGCTTCGATGCGGCCGGGCGGGGCGGGTCTGCTTTGGTCAGCATCTGCTGGAATTTCCGCGCCGCCGTATTCAGCGGACGGTGGCGGTCGTAAACAAGGCAGATCGAACGGGTCGGGATGATCTCCTGCAGATGGAGCTGCACCAGCTCGCCACGCTCCAGGCTATCCCTCGCCATAGGTTCCGGCACAAAGGCAAGCCCCAGCTCGCTTTTGACCAGCGTGAGCATCTGGTCGGTGGTGGCGGCTTCCGTATCCGGCTTGAGGACCGCGCCGTGATCCAGGAAGAACTGCCGGTACAGGCTGCGGGTCACGCTCTCGTCGCTGAGGGAGATGAGGGGATAGCTGCGCAGCTCCTTCAGGGTCAGGCTCTGACTTGCCAGTGCGGTGAAGGTCCTGCCACCCACCAGCACCTCGTAAAACGGCTTCAGCTCCACCATTTTCAACCCCGACTCGATCTCCGCCGGGGTGCTCACAATGGCAAAGTCCACCTCGCCGTTCTTCACGGCCTGCACCGCCTGCGGGGTGGAGTGGTTCGAGATGCGCAGCCGGATGCCGGGATATTCGGTATGGAAATCCCGCAGCTTTTTGGAAAGATAAATGTTGAGCGCCGTCTCGGTGGCGCTGATGCTGATGGTTCCGTGCTCCAGCGTGGCACTGGCGCTCAGCTCCTCCTCAGCATCCTGAATCTGCACCGCCGCCGAAGCAATGCGGGAGTAGAGCATCTCGCCTTCCGGTGTCAGGGTCACACCCCGGTTGGAGCGGATGAACAGCACGCAGTTCAGCTGGCTTTCCAGTCGGTTCATCGAGTGGGTGATATTGGGCTGGTTGTTGCCCAGCACCCGCGCGGCCTTGGTAAAGTTCTGATACTTCGCCACATAATAGAAGATCTTGTAATACTCCCAATCCACATACATGATATGCCTGCCTCCTCCATGTAAAAATCGCATTGCTGCCTTGTGCAGGATACTTTTTGCACATTCTTTCCCTGCCCGTATCATAACAACTGCAATCGAAAATTGCAAGAGGAAATTGAAAAATAGTACACCTATCAGGACGAGCACGGCAAGAGCTGCGACAAACGGGAAAGCTTTCCCACAAAAGAGGAGGCGGTGAAACGCCAGAAACAGATCGAACATGAGCAAGACCCCTTGCGGACAGTATGTGGGCGGCAAGCAGCAAGACCTCTCGCCCAAGCAGCAGAAGCGCGCCCTCTCCGGCACCACCCTCCATGAAGTCCACCAGCTGCTACACAATTCCTTTCTGCTGGCGGTGGAGTGGGGCAAGAAGTTTGAAAGCGGCTTCTATGCCAAGCCCGACACCTCCAGCCCGCAGGCTGTACCCGCCGCAGGCGAACCCACCATCTCCATGACGGCTCTCTTGGAGTTGCTCAAGGATGCCGACCCGGAAATGAAGGCAAAGCTCCGCCTGGCACTGCTCACCTGATGCAAAAAAGGGCACTGATTGCAATGCAATACAGCGCCCTACATCATCGGACATGGAAAACACCGACCGTGCAAAAACCGTGCAGAAACCGTGCACCCATGGCTTACAAAACAAAAAAGCCATGAAATCTTTCGATTTCACGGCATTTTCTGGTGCGATGGAAGGGACTCGAACCCCCGGCCTACTGATTCGTAGAGGGCCTTTATATGAGTTTCGCCGTTTTTGGTCATTGCAGTTTGTATAGATTCATCGTTATTTTTATTCATGTTCGTGCATGGTCGTTTCACTTCTTTTCGATTCGATAAGGCACAAACAAGGCACATTCCAGAGGGAATACCATTCCATAAAACGGACACCATGAAAAAAGCAAAAAGCAGACGGCTCACGAGGGCGGCAGAAACGCCCCTGTGAGCCGTCTTTTGTTATGCGTGGGACTTTTCCTTGATACGGCTAAAAACGTCCGTCAGCGCGTCCGCTGCCGCCGCATCGCTGGAACGGATGAACCCGGCGTAAATGTCCGTGGTGGTGCTGGTCTTTGCGTGGCCAAGTCTGCCCGAAACCGTTGTAACAGGCACATGAGCCGCTATCAGCAAGCTGGCGTTGGTGTGGCGCAGGCTGTGGAAGTGAACCGCCGGGAGATCATGGGCGGCCAGAAAGCCCGGAAACCAGCTTGTAACCGCGTTGGGGTCGAACGGCTGACCGTTCCAGCGGGTGAACAACAGGTCATTGTCCACCGTCTTGCCGTTCTCGATCTCCACCCAGCGCACCCACTCGGAGCCGACCTTGAACCGTTCGGCCTTCTGGTGCTGGCGGTACTCCCGCAGCAGCTGCACGCACTCCGGGCCTATCTTGATGCACCGCCGGGAGCGTTTTGTCTTGGGTGCTGTGAACACCGTACCGCGCCCGGCGATGTTCTGCACTGTCCTGTTGATGGAAATCACACCCGCGTCAAGGTCAATGTCCGACCAGCGCAGGGCACATATCTCACCCCGGCGGGCACCTGTGAGCAAGGCCAGCTGTGTGATAACGCTGTACTGCGCTGGCGCGTCCTGCAGGGCTTCCAGCAGTTTTGCAACGTCCTCTTCCTGCAATGCTTCCACTTCGATTTCTGCCGCTTTGGGGGCTTCTGTGCGCCGACAGGGGTTTTCATCTATCAGCTGCCACTTGACCGCCTTTTCAAACACACTGGACAGGAAGCGGTGATAGTGCAGCTGCGTGTTGCCGCCCAGCTTACCGCCTGCTCTGACCTTCTCGGTAAAGGCTTTGGACAGGGGCAACCCGGCGGCATCGGCCACCTTCTCGGCGGTCTTATGGCTGACCGGCTTGCCGCTGCACAACCCCCGCATGGTTTCCTCACCCACCCCGGCGGTCTCCCGGATCCTTGCCCGCTGGCCTTTCGGCAGCAGCTTCAGCAGCGCGGCCGTTGCCGTATAGGTGGAATCTTGACGCACTCCGTCCTCGGACAGGTTCGTATAGAACGCCATGAGGTGCGCCGGGCGTATCTGGTTGACCTTCATGTGACCCAAAGCCGCCGACACACGCGGCACCAGCTTCCTGTACTCGGTGGCCGTCTTGGGCTTCAGCTGGCGGTCTGCATACTCGGTAAACCATCGCTCTATCAGGTCATCCAGTTTCATGGACGCATCCAGCGAAATGCCGCTGTGCACTTCCTGTTCAAAGGCATCTGCCTGACGTTGCAGCTCCTTTTCCAGCTTCTTCCCGGTCATGCCCGGCGGGGGAGTGAAGGTGCGGTTTACCATCACCTGACGGCCCTGCCTGTCGTAGCCGTTGGAAACACGGATGCAGTAGGAGCAAGTGCCGTCCTTCTTCATCCGCTTTACGATCTTCGCCATCTGTCACCTCTCCTTTGTGGGCATGGTCTTTTGTGCATTTTGTCCCCGGCGGTGCGTTCATCTGGCCGCGATCAGGCCCACAGCAAGGGCATTCTGCACAAACCGGGCAGCATGTCAACCCGCCGGGCGGGGTTATTCATCGTCACTACTCGGACCAATTTTATATTTTGGTAATTGCGTGAGTTCATGCACACGTTCTATTGCTTCAGCTTGGCCTTCCTCATTCAATTTTCCGAGATCCCAAGCAATTTTCTTTATATGCTCTATCAATTTTTTATCAGATACGAACAAATCAACTGGATGCAAGCCCAATTTTTCAAGTTCTTCCGCTGTTGTTTCTCCATATCTCGGCGTAACTTCCAATAAATCACTTTTCTTTACATCGTAAAGTCTTGCAGCTTCCTCAAAATGTTCATTTAGCCAATTATTTTTCTGTTTAACATCCCAATCAGCACCACTTTCAATTTCTTGGGAGCCTTGTTCTATTTCAAGCCACTCACACGCAGAAGCCAACCGTTCATCATAAGATTCAGCATGAACAGCGTGATTTGTTGGATACAGGTTATACCACAGAACTCCAAGCGCATCCGCTATTTTCTGGACTGTTTCAAAGTCCATTTTACTATCGCGTTTTACAGCATTGTAAAGCGTTGTATACGGAATATCTACTCGCCTACTTAACTCTTTCAGAGAAATATCTCTTTCTTTTGCAATTTCTCCTATTATCGCAGCTACTCCCATTGTCCATTCCTCCTTTATTTGAGTATACCACATCAAGAAAAAATTCTCAAACAAGTATTGACAAAATTCTAAAAGTGGAATATAATCAAATCAAGGCGATTCTTTTTTGAGAATTTTATGTGCATTCAGCAGAAAGGAGAATACGAAAATGCGTTTAGATAAAGTAAAGGCTAAAACCGCTTTATTGGTTGCAGGGAAAACCCAGTCCGACCTTGCCGAAAGTCTGGAACTTTCCCGGCGGTGGGTAGGTGCCGCATTTAACGGCGGCAGCATCAGCGAAAAAACAGCCCGCCATATCGCCGCCGCTCTTGGCGTGTCCGTGGAAAGCCTGATGGAGCAGTGATTGAAATTCACCACACCGATGATTCAATTTCATCAATAATTGTTGATGTGCAAAATCAGCAGCATTTATCCATAAAAAAGGTGGGTATCCCTCTGTAAATCTATTGCAAAACAAGATAATCCATTGCAAAGCATGACACTGGATATTACCAGATGACACCAGATGGATTTTGACGCAAAGGACTTCATTTCAACAATGGTTCATAGCATCAATTTTCAATCGAAATTTGGCGGTATTGCAAAGATTTTCGTTTTATGGTTTAATGCCGACACATCAAAAACAACAGTTCAACAAATGACCTAAAGGGGGTTGAAATATGGGTGATACCATCCGTTATCCCAACATGGGAACCGTCAAAAAGGCCGCTGAAATCTACGGCCTGTCACCGGCCTACATCCGGCGGCTGTGCAAGACGGGTAAAATCCGGTATGTGAACGCCGGACACATGTGGCTGGTCAATCTGGACAGTCTGGCCCGGTACTTTGAACAGGGCGACCCGGTAGACGGCAGCCAGACCGCCGAGGGAATCCGCCGGGTAGCGAGGTGATGAACCTTGAAAGAAATGAGCGTGAACCAATGTCGATGAAGAAAAGAGGAAGTTTCATCATGCTTTTAGAACACGTTCACACAATGGACGAACTGACAGACGAAGAATTTGGAAAGTTCGTTCGTGCTTACGCCAGCTATGTTGAAACCGGCGTTGAACCTGATTTTTCTGATCGCTCCATGCGGCTGATGTGGAAAACGGTGAAAGCATTCGATGATATGAACTGTGAAAAGTACAAAAGCACATCTGCCGCACGGCGGGAAGCTGGAAAAAGGGGTGCTATGAAGCGTTGGGCGCAAGAAGGTAAGGGTATAGCAAACGATAACAAAAATAACAAATGCCATTTTGCCAATAGCAAAAATGCCTTATCTGTATCTGATTCTGAATCTGATTCTGTAGCTGTAGTAGATACTGCCACCACAGCCGCCGATTCTCGCACAGATTCAGACCTTGCCGAGATCGTGCAGCACTTTCAAAGAGTAATAGGGGAACTTCCACCGTCTGCGTTTGATAAGCTGCAACGCTGGCGGGAAGTTTACCCGGCGGAGATCATCTGCAAAGCCTTTGATGAAGCCGCCGAGAGCGGGCACCGGTCATGGAAGTACGTGGAAAGCATCTTGAAAGGCTGGCAGGCTGACGGGGTGCGCACCCTGGGGGATGTAGAAGCCCGCCGGGAAGCCCGAAAGAAGCCCGAACAGCCACAGGAAAGAAAGTTTGAGGTGTTGACATGAACATCCACAAGGTTTTACTGGGTGCAATCCTCATTAAGCCAGACCTTGCGCCTTACTCGCTGCCGGATTTGGAGATTGAACACTTCCCGGCAGACCTTCAGCCGGTGTTTGCCGCGCTGTCCGGCCTTTGGAATGCAAAGGGCCAGCTGGACGCGGTGGAAGCCTGTGCCCGATACCCGGAGCAGCGAACGGCCATCATGGAGTGCGTAGAAGAATGCGAGGGCGAGTATATCGCCATCACCCGCGACCGCATAGAAGAATGGACACAGCTTGTCAGGGAACAGGCCGCCTTGACCCAGTTCCAGAGTTTGGCCCTTCAGGCAGGCAGCAGCCTTACCACCTTTGCAGACCTGCCCGGTCTGTATAGCCAGATGGGCGAAGCCCTGACGCTTGAACGGGAAGAACAGGATTTTAAGCCCATCGGGGAACTGGTAGACAACTATATTCGCCGCCTTGATGAAAAAGCCGAGTACATTCCGACCGGCATTGCAGTTCTTGACCGGAATTTGCACCTGTCCCCCGGCAACCTGTTCATCATCGGCGGCAGGCCCAGCGCAGGTAAAACCGCTCTTTCCCTGCAGATGGCCTGTGAACAGGCCCAGAAAGGCTACAAAGTGTGTTATTTCTCGCTGGAAACTGACCCCGACACTCTGACAGCCCGCATCATTGCAAACCGTCTGGCGGTTCCTCTGGCCGATGTGAAAGCAAAAGAGGTTCCGCAGTCTGACCTTGACGATCTCGCAAAACTGCATAAGCTGCCACTGTTCATCCGTTCTGCATCTGGCAAGGGCGTGGGATGGGTCAAGGCACAGGCCCAGCGGATGAAAGCGCAAGTTATTTTCATCGACTATTTGCAGCTGTTGGCCGCCAGTAAGGCAAAAGACCGATACCAGCAAATCACCAGCATTTCCATCGCCTTGCACGAACTGGCACAGACAACCGGCATCCTCGTGGTAGCACTGGCCCAGCTGAACCGCAATGCTGCACACGCATCCCCCAGCACCGCCGATTTGAAAGAATCCGGCCAACTGGAACAGGATGCAGACGCTATTTTACTCCTATCTGCTGACAAGAAAGAGTATCAAGCCATCCTTGCCAAGAACAAAGAGGGCCGCGTGGGTGAAGTTCCCTTGACCTTCGATAAAGCCCGCCAGCGGTTTCTCGCTGTTACAAGCGAACTGGAAAGAAGGTGAAACCATGAAACGGACGCACAGCCGCCCACGCCGCCGGGATCCGTACCACTATGATGCAACCGGCGCGCAGTATATCGCCTGTATTGAAACGGCCTTGCAACATGGGAAAAGCATCCCGCTGCATGTCTTGCAGATGATCTATCACATGCTGCTGCCTTATATGCACAGTTGACGCACCGACCGCACCCCCGCGGTGTTGATTTTGAACGTGCCCAGTAAGGGCACAGAAAGGATTTACCATGAACGAACTGAACAACACTCTTATGTCTACCGCAATCGGCGCAGAGGTGACCGGCTATGTGCTGGCCGATGTGCGCGGCGTGAACAGTATGGGCGAATGTGCCGAGGACACCAGCAAGGGCGTTGAACTGCATTTTGCACCAAACGCAGACAGCGCCCCGGCTGTCGTGGTCTGCATCATGCCGGACGTGGACGACAGCAACATGCCTGTCCTGTCCATCCATTGCCGCCCCTACGATACCCACAAGACCACGGAATACACCGCAGCGGCCCGCGAGTACATCAACAACATGACCGAGGACGAACTGATTGAACACGGCCACAACGAGTTCAACGGCAAAGATCAGATGATCGCTGCCCTGCACACCATCGACCTGCTGGCCGCCCACGATGAGGAAGAAGCCCGCGCCGCCTACTTTGATTTTCTGGACAGCAACCTGTCCGGCATGAGTTTTGAAATCAAGAACTGAATTGTCACCCTCCACATAGAGGGCGAGGATAGAAATGAAATCAAGAACAACGACTAACCACCGATGAACAACGAGTGAACCGCGGTTGAACACGTGACACACTGGGCGCATGGGGCAACCTGTGCGCCCTCTTTGAATGGGGCAGTATTATGAATCCTGACAACCTCCGCAGTCTGGCCGACCTGCCACCAGAACGCCGCCGGGAGATAGCCCGGATGGGCGGCAAGGCCAGCGGCATTGAACGCGCCCGGCGGGCCTATATGAAGCAGTCCGCGCGGGAGATCATTCTAAAAATGCACTATTTCTACGAAGCCGAGGAAGAACTGGAAGCCGAGTGGAAAGAGTTTCAACGCTGGCGCAGGCGGAAAAAGAAACGCAGCACTTCATGCAAGTAAACAATTTGTTTACACGATACGCGCGCGCCCGCGTGGCCGTGTCAACTTACTCCGAAAGGGGATGCAGCAATGGAACAGAATCGACCCAAACAGACCGACCAGCAGGCCACAAACGAAGCCCTTGCCGCTCTGGCCGCCGCCGGGAATACATTTGCCCTGGGCCAGCTGTGGGAGATCAACAAGGGCCTGCTGCACCGCTGTTTCTGGCAGTGGTACGACCGAAACAAGGCCGTTGCCGATGAACACGGTATCACGCTGGAGGACTTCGACCAAGAGGGGTTCTTTGCCGTGCAGGCTGCTGCCAAAGCCTATGACCCCGAAAAAGGTTCCTTTGCAACGCTGCTTGGCTACTATGTGCAAGCCCAGATCAACAAGGCCGTGCGCGGAGAGCACAGCCGCATTGTGACCACCGAGGACGGCAAACAGGTAAGGCTATCCGCAAACCCGCTGAACACCTGCACAAGCCTTGACACCCCGCTTGACGACAACGACGGCGGCAGCGCGACCCTTGGCGATCTTCAGGAAGACCCTTCAGCCGCGCAGGCGTTCCAGACTGCCGAGAATGAGCTGTACACCGAAGAGCTGCACACCGCGCTGGAAGAAGCTTTGAACAAGCTGACACCCAGACAGGCCGACATTATCCGGCGGCACTATTTTGGCGGGAAGTCCTTTGCCGAGATCGCGCGGGAAGATGGCACAAGCACTGTCGCGCCGCGCAATCACGAAGTAAGCGCCTTTATTGCCCTGCGCCAGAATCCCGCCCTTGCCCGCTGGCATGATGACATCATATCAACCAAAGCATGGAGTGGCACGGGCTTTGGAGTATGGAATCACCGCGGCAGTGTAGAGGAACGCACCGTTGAGTATCTGGACGACTGGGAAGCCAAAAACAGGGCATGGGCGGCAGAACGGGAAAAGCTGATTCGGGAACACTACGCAGGCCTTGAAGCAGCTGGTTATTTTGACCGCCACCCGGAATGGCGGGCCAACCTAGAACCCCGGACGGATCCCAAAGAATCCACCCCGCCCGGCGGCGAGGTGTAACACACTAGACTTTCACGGAAAGTCGTGTGCTCTTGCAGAGGGCCTAGCACCTGCAAGCAGTGTCTTTGTATGTACAAAGCCTCTTGCCTTGCAAGAACTTGTTGGGCAGCATCCCAAACCCTTTGACCGTGCAGCACCCGCCGGGCGCAGCTCTTCTGCTGTACAACAAAGCCCCCAGACCGTCATACAAGGCGGCTGAGGGCTTTGTTTGTTGCTTGTTGGTAAATATCCTTACGGCGGGTGTGTCAGCGCTCTGGCAGCTCCGGCGGGGGGCTGTTACGCTGCACAGTCGGGGTAGTTCACAACGGTGATCTCTGCCACGGCCTTTTCGACCGTCTGCAAGATGTGCTCTATCTTCTCCACCGTATCAGCTGACAGAACGACCTCGCCGCACTGTTCACATTTCAGGCAGGGCACGTTCTTGATGACCACGACACAGTTCTTCAGCTGAACTGTGTGAATGGTCGTGCCGGGCTTCATTTCGCCCTTGCAAAGTAGACAAGTCATGTATGCCCTACTCCTTCAGCTTCTTCTTTTCCTGTTCACGTTCCAGCTGCTTGATACTCTTTTCAGGCGTGGGAAGGTCTTCGGGCATTGTGCCGCCCAGATCCTTGATGGTCTGGCGTACCTTTGCGCCCACCTGATAATGCACCTGATTGGCTGCTGCCTTGCCCTGCACGTTGTCCCGGCGGAGCTTTTCATCCGTCTGCGTAGCACGGAAAAGGTTCGCTGCAAGCTCTGTGCTGCCCATGTGGTCAAGAATGTTCTGGCTCTTTTTCAAGCCTTTCCGAACCTTGATGTCCGCAGCCCTCAAACCGCCATACAGGCCCATGTACCCATAGTTCTGGAACGTGGCATAATCCAGACTTGTTTCGACACCGGCCATCTGTGCGGCTTCTGCAAGGGACTTGTTGTGCTCTGCCATCTCATGCCGGATCGCAATCCGCTTCTGGTTCTCCGTCAGCTCGTCGTAGTTCTCTACAAGTTCCTGCTGACGTGTTTTGATAGCAAAGTAGGTCTGACCGACAGCAATAACCTCTTTGCGGGGGTCACCGTTCATCACGATCAGATAGCAGGCATAGCGGGAAAGCATAAAATCTTCAACTTCCCGAACACCGCCGTTGGGCATCGGGGATGATTTGTTGACCTCAACAAAATGTTCCCCAACGGGATTTCCGCTTGTAGCACAGGCATCCTTTGCCTTATCTATGATCTTCTTGAAGTTTCGCCATTCGGTATACTCAAGTGCAGTTTGCAGCTCTCTCGCATACCAGAACTCTTGCCCGTATTCGTTGATGTGCTTGATACTCTCGAACGTCTGTTCACTGTATTTCTGAATGTCGGCCATGTTCTCACGTCCTTCCATTTACTCCCCGGCGGTGTCCTCTGTGGGCATATCCGATTCAAGCCGCTGCCGAATCGCTTCCACAATATAGGCGTTCAGGCTTTCGCCCTTGGCATCTGCCGCCGCCTGAACTTCATCTTTCGTGGGGCTGGTTTCTTTTTTTAGAACGAGGTTCACACGATCGTATGCCTTTGCGTTCCATTTATTGTTTGCCTTTGTTCTGGCTGTTCCCATGCTAACACCTCTTTTCCACTCTATTATAGCGCATTTAATACACTTGCGCAAGTGTACAGTTTGTACTTATGCAATGGTAAATCTTTGTGCATTCCGTGCATTGAATGTACTTGCGCAATGGTATATAATAAAGACACAGCAAGGGAAGCACGACCGGAAGGCAAGGGGCGAAGGATGTACCGGGAGCGCAAGAGCAGAACGCCAGCTAAGACAGTAACCCACTTCCTGATAAGCTGTATAAAAGAAAATGGCGCGGTGCCCATCGCCAAACAGTCACCACGCCAAACCCACAACAGGGTCAAGCCCATTATAACAAGGCTGACCCGCAAAGTAAAGCGAGGACAGTATGAAGAAGTACAATCTCTCCGAGATCATGCACAAAGCGTGGAAGCTGTACCGCAAGGGCGTGAGCAGCTTTGCCGAAGCCCTGCACCGGGCATGGAACAGTGCAAAGGCCGCCCCGGTCAACGCCCAGCGCATCGAGAAAGCCCAGCAGGCCGCCGGGATCACCGAGCCCGTGAACACCTGGGCGGGCTGGAAAGCCGCCGGGTACATGGTGGAGCATGGCGCAAAGGCTCTGTTTCAGGCGGTGCTGATCCACAGCAGCAGGGGAGACGGCCAGACCTACCGGGCATCGTTCTTCGGTGCATCGCAGGTGCAGCCGCTGGAAACGCAGTAAAGGGGGAACAGACGATGAAAACCGAGATCACCACCAAGGAATTGGAAGAAGCCATGAACGCCGTTTTGAAGCAGGCCCGCAAGATGGAAGAATCGGACGAGCCAGAGGAACGCCGCCACGGCTTCGGCATGGAAGGCGCATTGACCGCCCTTGCGATCTATCTCGACCTGTAACCCGGCGGCAAGGCCGTCAGCAGCCCAGAACAGCAGCAGGGAGCAGGGGGCATATCGCCCCCGCCCCTCTCGCTCTGGACTTCCTGCACCGTACAGGCAGGGGGAGGGACCCCCATCCATGGCCTTGGCGACTCCTGCTGTCCAGCGCCGATTTACACACAAGAATTTTTTGAGAGAGGTTTAAGATATATGAAGATTGAAAAGCGTGTCAACCTGTACGCCTTTGAGGTGGAGTACATCGACCAGCGGGAAGCAAAGCCCCGCACCGTCCGCCGGGAAACCGTCGTGCTGGACGGTGGGCGCGTGTCCGCGCTGGAACGTCTGGGCCAGTCCCCGCAAGACTGGATTTGCCAACAGTACGCCCGGCGGGGCTTCACTGTGGGTTCTATCCACAAGGGTGAGCGACTGACCGCAACCGTTGACACCGATTTCCTGTGGAAGTTGGCCGTGCTGGATGTGGCCGCCGCAAAGGCTGGTAAGGCTGTGGCCCAGCTGCTGGAAGGGGGTGTTAATCATGCATAAGCCTGACTATACCCCCACGTTGACCGCTAGAGAGTTCTGGACGGTCTGGAACTATGGGCCATGTTCAACTGAGGTATGGTGCTTTGTGCGCGACCTGATGCAGCTATTCCAGTGCCACGGAGAGACCCCAGAGAGCACCGACAACCTGACTTTTCTACTGGTGGCCGTTTATAACCTTGGGCATCAACAGGGCATCCGCAAGGAACGCCACCGCCGCCGGGTAAAGCAAAACGGCACAGATGACCCGGAACGCACCTCTTACACGGAAGCTATTTTGCGGCTGCTGAAAGCGGCAGACCTTCGCAAACTGCGCCTTGTGTGGGTCTATGCAAGCCACCTGATACGCTAAAACCGGACTATTCCCACACAAAAAACACTGAACCCCGCCTCATTGCGCCGCAGATCATCACGGCAGCACACTGGGCAGGGTTCTTTTTGTTGGTAAAAGTTGGTGTTCAGACCTTAACAAAACTTAACATCTGCCCGGCGGGCCTGTTAGCAAATGTTAGCATCCGAACAGGCGAGGAACAGGCGAAAAGGTTAGTAAAAGTTAGTATTCTGACCTGTTAAAACCTGTTATCCTTTGTTATGGTTCAGGCGCAACACCCGCCCCGCCGGGCATCCAGCATAAGGCACTCTGTAAGGCACACGGCAAGGCAGTTTTTGGGGCAGCAAGGCACAAATGAGGCACTTTCCAGCCCTTTTGAAGCCTCTGTAAAGCAAGAAATCCCACGATTTACACCGTATTTTCAACGGTCAATCGTGGGATTTTACTTGGTGCGATGGAAGGGACTCGAACCCCCGGCCTACTGATTCGTAGTCAGTCACTCTATCCAGCTGAGCTACCAACGCATACGTTCCGGTCGGAACAAGATGTATTTTATCACGCAGGGCGGGGTTTGTCAACAGTTTTTTGCAGATTTTTTGATTTTATTTTCGTTTTATATTTTTCCGCACAGAAAAGTACGTCTTTTCAACTTTTTCCGCGCGAACCTCAGGCTTCCTCTGCCAGACGCTCGGCGATGCGGACACCGGTCGGCGTTGCGGCAAGGCCGCCCTGGCCGGTCTCCCGCAGATCGGGGGAGAGCAGACTGCCCACGCGGCCCATGGCATCAATGACTTCATCGCAGGGGATGGCGTAATCCACCCCCGCAAGCGCCATATTGGCGCAGGAAACGGCGTTCACGGCGCCAACAACATTGCGCTTGATGCAGGGCACCTCCACCAGACCGGCCACAGGGTCGCAGACCAGGCCCAGCAGGTTGCCCAGTGCCATAGCGGCAGCGGCGGCGCACTGCTCCGGCGTGCCGCCCTTCAGGTGGCAGAGGGCGGCGGCGGCCATGGCGCTGGCGGCTCCCACCTCAGCCTGACAGCCACCCTCGGCACCGGCCAGAGTGGCCCGGGCAGCGATGACCTGCCCAAAGCCTGCGGCCACATAGAGGGCATCACAGATGGCTTCTTCATCGGCCTCGCCTGCACGGGCAAGGGGAAGCAGCACCGCCGGGAGCACACCGCAGCTGCCCGCCGTGGGGGCAGCTACGATCCGTTTCATGCAGGCGTTGCACTCAGCGGTCTTGAGGGCTTCGGCGGTCACCTCTGCAAGGTAATCCCCGCCATAGCTTCTGCCCGCCTGATGGGCCTGTTCCACCTTGGCGGCATCGCCGCCGGACAGGCCGCTGCGGCTGCGCTGGGCAGGGTCATACTCCCGGCTGGTGGCCTCCATCACATGCCACAGGTGATGCATGGCATGGCGGCTGGCCTCTTCGGTCAGGCGGCTCTCGGCCAGATCACTGCGCAGGATGGCCTCGGCAAGGGAGATGTTCTGGCTACGGGCAGCGGCCAGCATTTCTTCACAGGATAAAAAGGACATGGTCATTCCTCCGCGTCTTCTTCGGGCTCGTCGATGTTCAGGCAGGTCACCTTCAGGATGCCGGGCAGGGTCGCCAGCTTCCGTTCCAGTGGGTGGGGGATGTGGGAATCGCACTCCAGTACCATAACGGCATAGCCGCCGGTCCCTGCGCGGAACACCTGCATCGATGCAACGTTGATCCTGCGCACGGCAAGGCAGGTGGTCACCTCGGCGATGCAGCCGGGGGTGTCCTCATTGTGAATGATCAGGGTGTTGCTGTCGCCGCCGAAATCGGCGGGCACGCCGTCGATCTCGGTCACGCGGATGCGCCCGCCGCCCACCGAAGCGGCTTTCATGGAAAGCACCCGGCCCTCCCGGCCTGTCAGGGTGAGAACAGCGGTATTGGGGTGCGCAGAGCGCAATTCCACAGGATGGATCCGGAATGCCATGCCCTGCTCTGCGGCCAGGGCAAAGCTGTCGGGCAGGCGGGGATCATCGGGCCGCAGGCCAAGCAGGCCGGCGACCAGGGCTTTATCCGTGCCATGTCCCTTTCCGGTGGTGGCAAAACTGCCGTACAGGCCGATATCCGCCTGCGCCGGGATCTCGCCCAGAAGCTTCTGGGCCGTGTAGCCGATCCGGGCGGCACCCGCTGTATGGCTGGAAGAGGGGCCGATCATAACCGGCCCGAGAACGTCAAACAAGCGCATCCGATGCACATCCTTTCGTGCTCCGCTGGGCAAAAATCGCCCGCTTCGCACTTTTTTCTCTCTTTTATTATACCGCTTTTGCCCCACTTGTGCTATAATAACTTTATTAATGTTTGAAATCGCTCCTTTGGGGGCAACACGGAGGTTGGATTCCTATGAAACTGGTAAGCGTGGAAACTCCCGAAAAGAGTGTCTGCAAGATGACCTTCAGCGCAACGGCTGAGGAGCTGGAGACCGCATCCAATGCGGTGTATGAGCGCACCCGCGCCAGCTACACCATCAAGGGCTTTGCCAAGGGCGAGGCTGACCGTGCTCAGATCGAGGCCGACCGCGGCGAGCACACATTCTGGTATGATGCCATCAACGACCTGATGGATCGCGATGTTCCTGCCCTGTACGAGGCCGCCATGGCCGAGCACGGCTTCAAGGCAGTGGATGATCCCAGCTATGACCTGGTCAGCGTTAAAAAGGACGAGGGCTTTGTAGCCACCGCCACCACCCCGCTGCAGCCGGAGCTGAACCTGACCCAGACCACCGGCTTCCATGTGGAGTGCGTGACCCCCGCCGTCACCGACAAAGAGATCGATGCCGTGCTGGAGCGCCGCCGCAATGCTGCCGCCGAGCTGGTGCCCCACAAGGGCCCGGCCGTCAAGGGCAACATCGTTCACATCGATTACGAGGGCCTGCTGGACGGCAAGCCCTTCCAGGGCGGTTCCGCACAGAACCAGACCCTGCAGCTGGGCAGCGGCCGGATGATCCCCGGCTTTGAGGACGGCATTCTGGGCCACAAGGGCGGCGAGGAATTCGAGATCAACGTCACCTTCCCGGTACGCTATCACGTCAAGGACCTGGCCGGAAAGCCCGTTGTCTTTAAGATCAAGCTGATCGATGTCTGCGTCCGCCAGCTGCCCGCCCTGAACAGCGATTTTGCCAAGAAGGTGGGCAAGGTGGACACCATGGAAGCGTTCCGGGAGCAGGTGCGCAAGCAGCTGCACGATGGCAAGCACGCCAGCGCCCTGAACCGTGCCAAGGATCAGGTGCTGACCCAACTGGCCTCTGCCGCTGAGGGCGAGCTCCCCAGCGTTCTGGTGGAAAGCACCTATCAGCAGGAGATGCAGAACATCCAGCAGCAGCTCCAGATGCAGCGCATGAGCCTGGACCGCTACCTGAGCCAGATCCACCAGACCCGCGAGAACTTCACGGCCAACGTTCACGCCGCCGCCGAGAAGAACACTCGCGCCCGGATGGCTCTGCTGCAGGTCGCCCAGAACGAGGGTCTGGTGCCCACCGATGAGGAGATCACTAAGAACCTGCAGGAGCGCGCCGACCGCACCAAGAAAACGCTGGAAGAGGTCAAGGCCAACGCCAACATCCCCGCCATGCAGCGCAGCGAGGCCATCCGCCGCGCCGCCGACTGGGTGATCAAGCACTCCACCATCGAAGAAAAGTAAACTTTTTGCGTACCACTTGACTTTTTTCAAAAATCGCATATACTAAGGTTGCAAGGAATTCATGAGGTTCTAAGCTATCCACGCAAAATGGCCCCCGAAGAGATGTCCGCTCTTCGGGGGCCTTGTGCTTACTCGCCCTTCTCATCGTCCGGGTCAAGCCACTTGCACAGGAAGTGTCCGATCACCTGTGCTCCGACCGAGACCAAAAAACTCATGAGGTATTCCATCGCTATCCACCTCCTCCCTGCTGCGGGAGTAATGGAAGGGCAGCACAGTAAGTATAACATAGCTTCTGACGCAATACAACAAAAAGAGCCTGTCTCCAAGGAATTTCGGGAGACAGGCTCTTTTCTTTTACAGTTTATTTTGTCAGGAGATTGAAGCCCATGACCACGATGCCCAGCACGACCAGAACGATGCCGGTTGCACGGTTCAGGGTCTTGGCATCGGCCTTATTGGCAAAGACAGCGGCGATGCGGGCCCACAGCAGGGTGAACAGGACGCAGAGGATGAACACAGTCCAGTCCGGTGCGCCGCCGATGGCAAAGTGGGAGACCGCACCGGTCAGGGCGGTGAAGGTCATAATGAACACGCTGGTGCCCACGGCAGTCTTGAGCTCGTAGCCCAGCACGCTGGTCAGGATGAGCAGCATCATCATGCCGCCGCCGGCACCGATAAAACCGCAGATCATCCCGATGACCACACCGCAGACGATAGACTGGAGGGCACGCTTCTTAGCAGAGACCCCCTGCATGGCTTCTTTGGTGGTCATAACGGGCTTGACGATGAATTTAATGCCCAGCAGGAACGTCATAAACACCGAGAAGCTGCCCATGGTGGTAGAAGGCACCAGACTTGCCACCCAGCTGCCCACCACGGTGAACAGCAGCACGCTGGCCATCATAATCAGGCCGTTCTTGATATCCAGGTTTTTGTTTTTGTGGTAGGTGTAGGCAGACACCGCACTGGCCAGCACATCCGAGGAAAGTGCAATACCGACTGCCATATAGGGGTCCATCCCCAGAAAGGTGATGAGCATCGGGCTGATGACAGCGGCGGCGCTCATGCCCGCAAAGCCGGTGCCCAGGCCCGCGCCCATTCCGGCAAAAAAGGTAACGATGATGGTAAACAGCAGGTTCATCTTATTCTTCTCCTTCTAGGATCGCATCCAGATTTTCGTTCATCGTATCGATGACTTCAAAAAATATCTCGAGTTTTTCTTCCTCCAGCCCTGCCATCAGGCGACGGATGAAATCATCCTGCATCCTGCGGCCCTGTTCGATGATGGACTGCGCCTTTTCGGTGCAGGCAAGCTCCGTTTTGCGGCGGTCACCCGGCACCGGACGGCGCTCCAGAAAGCCCTCCTGCACCAGCTTGTCCACATTCACCGAGACAAGGTTCGCCTTGATGTGGCGCACCTCCACGATATCGCGGGCGGTCGTGTAGCTGGGGTTGTTGGCAAGGAACATCAGGATATCAAACGCTGTCTGCGGCAGGTGCAGCTTCTGGCACAGCGGCTTGCAGACGGCGCTGTACACAAGGCCCGTCTTGTTGGCAAATTCCACACTGGGGTTCAGCTCACGCATTCCGCGCCCTTCTTTCTCTCTTTTTGAATTGTTCATTTTTGAATTATTTTAGCACAGGGAATCTCTGTTGTCAAGAGCAGGCAGCGTAAAATCTCCTGCTCCATATATTTTGTCCAACGCAAAAAGCCCGCACCATGAAAATTTTCACGGTACGGGCTTTTGATATGCTTCAGGACAGGGTCACAGCACCGCCACGGCAAGGAACCGCACAACGAGCGCGGCAAGCCATGCCACAACGCACTGGTTTACGACCATAACGGTGGCCCAGCGGCCGCCCATCTCCCGCTTGACCGATGCCACAGCGGCGATGCAGGGGGTGTAGAGCAGGCAGAACACCAGCAGGGGAGCCGCTGCCGCCGGGCTGAGCGCCGCGCCCAGTGCGGCAGAGGAGCCATACAGGATGGTAAGGGTGGAGACGACGCTCTCCTTTGCCATAAAGCCGGTGATCAGCGCCGTGGACACCCGCCAGTCGCCAAAGCCCAGCGGTGCGAACAACGGCGCGATGCCGCTGGCGATCCAGGCCAGAATGCTCTCCTGCGGGTCTGCGGTCAGGCTGAGCTGGAAGTCAAAGTTCTGCAGGAACCAGATGATGATGGTTGCCAGGAAGATGACCGTAAAGGCACGCTCGAGGAAATCCCGGGCCTTTTCCCAGAGCAGCTGGGCCACATTTTTCAGGCCGGGCAGGCGGTAGTTGGGCAGCTCCATGACAAAGGGCACGGCCTCGCCCTTGAACAGCGTTCCCTTGAGCAGAAAGGCCATTCCGATGCCCACAAGGATGCCCAGGAAATACAGGCCCACCATGACCAGTGCGGCGTACTCCGGGAAGAAGGTCACCGCAAACAGGCTGTAGATCGGGAGCTTGGCCGAGCAGCTCATAAAGGGCGTGAGCAGGATGGTCATTTTCCGGTCCCGCTCCGAGGGCAGCGTGCGGCTTGCCATCACGCCGGGAACCGTGCAGCCAAAGCCGATGAGCATGGGCACGATGCTGCGGCCCGAAAGACCGATGCGCCGCAGCAGCTTGTCCATCACAAAGGCCACGCGGGCCATATAGCCGGTATCCTCCAGCAGGGAAAGGAAGAAGAACAGGGTCACGATGATGGGCAGGAAGCTCAGCACACTGCCCACACCGGTAAAGATGCCGTCAATCACCAGCGAATGCACTGCATCGTTGACGTTCCACGCCGTCAGGGCATTGTCCACAAGGATCGTCAGGTTCTCAATGCCCAGTTCCAGCAGGCCTTGCAGCCCCGCGCCGATCACGCCGAAGGTCAGATAGAACACCAGCGCCATGATGCCCACGAACGCCGGAATCGCCGTATATTTTCCGGTAAGGAAGCGGTCGATCCTTGCGCTGCGCAGCTGCTCCTTGCTCTGGTGGGGCTTTACCACGGTCTGATTCACCAGCTGGTGGATAAAGTGGAACCGCATGTCTGCAATGGCGGCGGCCCGGTCCAGGCCGCGCTCCTGCTCCATCTGCAGGATGATATGCTCGATCATCTCTTTTTCGTTCTGATCCAGCTTCAGGGCCTCCTCAATGCGGGGGTCGCCCTCCACCAGCTTTGTGGCGGCAAAGCGCACCGGGATCCCCGCCGCCCGGGCGTGGTCCTCGATGAGGTGGATGATGCCGTGGATGCAGCGGTGAACCGCACCGCCGTGGTCATCCTCGCCGCAGAAGTCCATCCGGCCCGGACGCTCCTGATACTTTGCCACATGGATGGCGTGATCCACCAGCTCATCCACGCCCTCGTTCTTGGCGGCGGAAATGGGGACCACCGGAATGCCCAGCATCGCTTCCATCTCGTTGATGTTGATGGTGCCGCCGTTGCCGCGCACCTCATCCATCATATTCAGTGCCAGCACCATGGGGGTGTCCAGCTCCATCAGCTGCATCGTTAAGTACAGGTTGCGCTCGATGTTGGTGGCATCCACGATGTTGATGATGCCCGTGGGCTTTTCGCCAATGATGAACTGCCGGGTCACGATCTCCTCGCTGGAATAGGGCGACATGGAGTAGATGCCGGGCAGGTCGGTGACTTCGGTATCGGGGTATTCCCGGATGGCACCGCTCTTGCGGTCCACCGTCACGCCCGGAAAGTTGCCCACATGCTGGTTGGAGCCGGTGAGCTGGTTGAACAGAGTCGTTTTGCCGCAGTTCTGATTTCCGGCCAGCGCAAATGTCAGCACCGTTCCATCCGGCAGCGGGTGTTCGCCCTTTTTGGTGTGGTAGCGGCCGCCCTCGCCCAGGCCCGGGTGCTCCACCATCCGGCCGGCCTTCCGTGCCGGAGCTGCTGCGGGTGCTTCCGCCGGGGTGATCTCGATCCGTGCCGCATCGTCCAGCCGCAGGGTCAGCTCATAGCCGTGGATCTGCAGCTCCATGGGGTCCCCCATGGGCGCAAATTTCACCAGCGTGACCTTCTCGCCGGGGATCAGCCCCATATCCAGAAAATGCTGGCGGAGTTCTCCCGTTCCGCCCACTGTATCGATCACGGCACTTTCGCCGATCTTCAGTTCCTTTAATGTCATGGCAGATGCCTTTCCTTCGACAAAATGTTAGTGTATGTGAACAGTCTTAATATATGCTAACTCAAAGGCATTGTCAAGGCAGGAAGCGGCAAAAATTCTCGCCTGTCCCCGCTGTTTTTTGTAGAAGTCTTTCTCCCATTCCGGCAGATTTCCGGGCAAAAGAAAACGCACCCCTGAATTTTCACGTTCAAAGGTGCGTTTTGAGAACAGTTCTGTTTACTTCACGGTGTGGTAGCCGTCGGGGTTGTTCTTCTGCCAGTTCCAGCTGTCGGCACACATCTCCTCGATGCCGTACTCAGCCACCCAGCCCAGCTCATTCTTGGCCTTGGTGGGATCGGCATAGCACTCGGCGATATCGCCGGGGCGGCGGGGATCGATCACATAGGGGAGCTTCTTGCCGCAGGCCTTCTCAAAGGCATGGATGACATCCAGCACGCTGTAGCCGTGGCCGGTGCCCAGATTGCAGATGAACAGGCCGCAGTTGGTCTGCAGCTTCTTGATGGCGCAGACATGGCCCCGGGCCAGGTCAACCACATGGATGTAATCGCGCACGCCGGTGCCATCAGGGGTGGGATAGTCGTTGCCAAAGACGTGCACCTTTTCCAGCTTGCCCACGGCCACCTTGGCGATGTAGGGCATCAGGTTGTTGGGGATGCCGTTGGGGTCCTCGCCGATCAGGCCGGACTTGTGGGCACCGATGGGGTTGAAGTAACGGAGCAGGGCCACATTCAGGGTGGGGTCAGCCTTGCAGACATCGGTCAGGATGCGCTCAGTAAAGGCCTTGGTGGTGCCGTAGGGGTTGGTGGTGGCACCCACGGGGAAGTCCTCGGTGATGGGCACGCTGGCGGGGTCACCGTAGACAGTGGCGGAAGAGCTGAACACGAAGTTGCGGCAGTTGTGGCGGCGCATCACGTCCAGAATGACCAGCGTGCAGTTGAGGTTGTTGTAGTAGTACTCGATGGGCTTGGAGACGCTCTCGCCCACAGCCTTATAGGCGGCAAACTGGATGACGGCATCGATATCGGGGCACTCGGTGAAGATCTTCTCCACGTCCTCGTGCTTTGTCATATCGGCCTGATAGAACCGGAAGTCCTTGCCGGTGATCTGCTTGACCCGATCCAGCACCACGGGGGAAGCGTTGTAATAGTTATCTGCCACCACGATGTCAAAGCCAGCGTTCAGCAGTTCGATACAGGTGTGGCTGCCGATATAACCGGCACCGCCGGAAACCAAAATTGCCATAAAAGTACCTCTCTTCTCGTCACCAAAGTTGCTTGCGCGGGGCAGGCCCGCCTTCTGCCACAAGGATACAACGTTTTGGCCGCAGAATCAAGTAACGGGAATTTTATAAGGATGGATTTTTGTTTCCAATTATTTTTCCGCGCATTGATTTACAAGCGTTTTTTGTTTTTTGCACATGGAGTGATGGAACACTTTGTGCAAATCAGAGAAAAAGCCCTCCCGGGCAAAGCCGTCAGGCTTTGAATGAGAGGGCTGCATTTTACAGTTTCCCGCACTGTTTGCCGGTGAAGAACCGCAGGGTGGTGTTGGCACGGAACACTTTCCCGGCCCGCAGGGCGGTGGAGGGGAACTCCGGGTGGGAGGGGCTGCAGGGGAAGTGCTGGGTCTCCAGCGCAAAGCCGCCGTATTTCTGCATCGGCACGCCGCCCTTGCCGGGGGCGGGGCAGTCCTGCAGGAAATTGCCGGTGTAGAGCTGCACGCCGGGCTGGGTGGTATAGACCTTCATGCTGATGCCGGTCTTATCGCTGGAAGCCCAGGCGCACAGGCTCTGGCTGGCCCCGCGGCCCCTGTCGATGACAAAGCAGTGGTCATAGCCGCCGCCCACCATGGTGGTCTGGGAAAAGCCGGTGTCGATGTCCCGGCCAATGGGCTTGCCCGCCCGGAAATCCATCGGCGTGCCTGCCACGGGCAGGATATTGCCGGTGGGGCAGGTCTCGTTGTTGCCCTCCAGATAGCGGGACGCATAGATGCGCAGCTTCTGGCCCAGCACATCGCCGCCGCCATCCAGATTGAAGTAGGTGTGGTTGGTCAGGTTGATGATGGTATCGGCATCAGAGGAGACACGGTAGTCCATCCGCAGGGCGTTGTCCTCGGTGAGGATATACCGCACCGAGATCTTCAGATTTCCCGGGAAACCATCCTCTCCATCGGGGCTTTCGGCCTCCAGAAGCAGGGTATCGCCAAAGGTCTTTACCTCATACAGCTTGCGCGGGAAGGTACCGTGCAGGTGGTTTTTCCCGTTGTTGGCTTCCAGCTGGTAGGTCTTGCCGCCCACATTGAACACGGCATTCTCGATGCGGTTGGCGTACCGGCCCACGAACGCGCCGCAGCAGGTACTTCCGGACGATTCAAAGTCCTTGACGTAATCGGCGTAGGTGTCGTGGCCCAGCACCACATCCACCGGCCCGCGCTTGGTGGGCACCCAGATATTCTTGATGATACAGCCGTAGTTCAGCACACTGACCGCCAGCCCGCCGGGGTTCGAGATGATGTATTCATTGATCTTTTCGCCGTTTGGGGTCATGCCAAAGGGCTTGGAGAGAAACTGTGCCATAGGGCTCTCCTCCTTTTGTATTTTTTCAGGACAGCACACTCTCTGTTTTATCCTTTATTGTTTTGATTATATCACAATTTTCTCCTTCTGTGTTGGCATTTTTTAAGGGAATCTATCCAATATTTCGAGAGATTTTTTGTAGGTTCTGCCCCATAGGCAGAAAAAAGCCCCGGAGGGCCAGGGGTAGGCGCTCCGGGGCTTGTATGTCAGATTAGATATTACTGCTGGAGATCAACTGTAACCTCATAGGTCATTGCAATTGCAGCGTAAGTCTTTCCATTTACAGTCTTAGCTGCAACACCAATTTTCGTAATTTTGATAGACATGCCATTTGCGCTTGCCATTTTGTCCAGCAAATCGTGCATAGTATCCGCACCCTGATTCAGACTTCCAATGTTATCCGCAGTAATTTCCATTACTTCATAGGTGCCATTATTCTGCATTTTGCCATCCTTCATCAGAGGCAATGCCATCGTCATAGAACCCTTACCAGTCGAATACACATCTTCCTGGAACTTTTTGGAGTCCTCATCGGAGTAGGATTTCTTAAAATCAAAAGTGCCCTTCTCGGTGTCGATCAGATCGATCTTGCTCTCAGCGAGTTTCTTCAGATCTGCATCATTTACCTGAATACCAGTAGATGCCTTTACAGAAGCAAAAGTTGCATCTTCAGCCTTCTGTGCGAAAGAAGGTGCGCTGTCATCGCCGCAAGCGGTGAGCAGTGCCAGAGCCATAACGCCGACCAGCAGAAGGGCGGCCATTTTCTTGAGCATTTTCATTTGTAGAACCTCCAATGTAAAATGATATTTTACCACACAGAAAGCATACCCCTACACTTTCCGTAGTGTGACCTCATTTTACATCTCCCCCCCCCCCCTGTCAATATTTTTTATTGAATTCCCCAATTTTTGGAGACTGTGCCAAAGCTGCGGCAATTTTTTTAGCAGATTGACAAAAAAGCACCCCTCACATGGCTGTGAAGGGTGCTATGGGGAAGTTTTCTTATGCAGAACACGGTTCGGTAATTGCCTCCCGCACCTGTTCTAACGAAAGTTCGGTGGTCTGGGCGATCTTATCCAGATCATGCTCTCCGTTCTTCCAGAGATTGAGCGCAATGCGCTTTCCCTTTGCCACCTCGGCATCTTCTCGTTCCCGATCAACGATCACCTGCATTGTCTTGCACATAGCTGCCACTCCTTCCGTTTCTTCTTTAAAGTATTTTACTCTTGCCCTTATTTTGGGGTTCCGGATATCCCGATAGTCATCACAGCGGAAATCCTGCATCAGCGCGCCGACCTCATCCGTTCCTCGATATGCGCCGTTCACATATACGATATGTGCACGGTCGTGGAACAGCTTCCCGGTTTCCTGAATCGTCCGTTCAATATTGTAAACCGGCAGACCATCTCCCAAAACATCATTTGCCGTAATAAATATGATATATGTCTCAGGCAGGTCAGAATATTTTTCACCAGAAGTCGTCAGGCGGGAATCAAACATCGCACTGTTCAGCCGCGCCCGTTCCGGAGCGGCTCCCTTATCTTCCTGCTGTACTTCGATATCATACTGCTTGCCTGCATCATCCGTTGCATAAATGTCCAGCCGTACAGAACGGCCAAACAGATTGCCGATCGTAAGCTGTGTTGCAGACCTTGCGACGGTCAGGTCCTTTCGTTTCAGGATGATGCGAAGCAGCTCCTGTGTGCTCTCTTTATCTCCTGAAAACACCTGTGTCATAAAGGTGTCATCCATCAGGGTGAATTTACGGATAGCATTCATGCGTTCTTCATTCTTCTCATCCAACTGTACGAACCGCATTTCCGCCATCCTTTCGTTTCAGAAAAAGAGTACTTTTCTACGTTTATATTTTATCATCATTTTATCTATACTGCAAGTATCAAAAAAGCACCCCTCACATGGCTGTGAAGGGTGCTTTGGGGAAGTTTTCTTACTCCGGCTGAGCGGTGTTCTGGGCGATATACTCGGCGGCATCATCGGGGATGTCGTCAAGGTTCTCATCGCCGATATCCACGTTCAGCGGCGGCTTCTTGAAGAGGATGTCGTACATCAGGGGCACAACGTACAGGGTCATCAGGGTGGCGTAAGTCAGGCCAAAGATGATGACGATGGCCATACCGCTCATCAGCTGGCTGGCCATGTCACCGCTGAACACCAGCTGGAGCATGGCCAGAACGGTGGTCAGGGTGGTCATCAGGATGGGGCGCATTCGTGTTTTGCCGGTGGCGATCAGGGCCGCACGGCGCTCCATGCCGCCGATGCGCAGCTGGTTGGCGTAATCCACGAACACGATGCCGTTGTTGACGACCGTGCCCATCAGGACGATGAAGCCCATCAGGGAGATCATAGTCAACTGCTGGCCGGTGAGCAGCAGGCCCAGCAGGCCGCCGGTAAAGGCCAGCGGAATGGTGAACAGAACGATGAAGGGGGAGAGCAGGC
>OGOK01000762.1_pt1 | contig 26044 bp, 27 predicted proteins | sample 1552661 | NCBI WGS metagenome assembly OGOK01 (sample SAMEA2580172, study PRJEB22360) | human gut metagenome | biome: human gut; feature: human-associated habitat; material: faeces | place: Denmark | collected 2008/2010
TGTTTTATCCTTATTTTCATCTTCATCAAGCCAATCTAAACCGCCCCTTAAAAAATGATTGGCTCTATATAGTTCCGAAAGAAATGTATGTAAAAAGTTTTTATACAGATCTTTATTTGAATTTAAATAAAATATTTTTCGCACTGAATATCGCACAACATTTTCCGTATGCTTTGTAAAAAAAGGTCTTTTAGCAGAAAATTCGAAATTTATAGTTTTGATTTTTTTATTTACAGCAGTAAAATCCCTTCTTGAAATTCTTGAAAAATAATTTAAATTACTTATGTCATATCCATATTTTAATTTAGAATTAATTAAACATTCATTAAAATCAGTATTAATACATAATTCCTTATTTATTTGTATAGCTTCCATAATAATATCATTAATGATATCAATAAAAATTTCAGAAATTTGCTGTGTACAAATCCAATCCGTAATATGCTTTAATTCTTTTTCCATTTCATCATTAAATAACGGCAGTTTAAAGTTATTTTGGATGAAAGCAGATTTTTTTTCAAAATTTTCATTTGGGCTTTTTATTTCAGTCTCTCCTTTATAATTCGCCGTTGGCGAATATATTTTTGAATTATCAGTTCGTCCGACAAGATAATCAATAGAAATGTTAAAGTATTCTGCAATTGCAATAAGTAAATTGTAACTGGGGCGGCGGTAATTATTTTCTAAATGTGCGATCGTTCTTTGATTGACCTGTAGGATATCTGAAAGCTGTTTTTGCGTAATTCCTTTTTCATTTCTTAAATTTTTAAGATTGACAGAAAATTTATCTTTAGCCATTTACAAACACTCCTTTGTGAATTCGCCATTGGCGAATTTTATATACCTTTTAGTTTGTCCAAGCATTCATGGCATATGAAGTTATCCCGAAACGCTGTCAGGGAATCAAGGTTTTCACAGAAAACGCATGAAACGTTATGCTTTTTAATTATAATTTCATTGCCGTTTTCGTATATTTCAACGTAATCGCCGTTCTTTATTTTAAGATTATTCTTCATATATTTAGGAATTTGAATTCTTCCTACATTATCTATCTTTTTTACTTGAGCTGATTTTATATTTTTCATAACTATTTCCTTTCAAACTTATACGTTTTCCTCTGTTTCTTCAAAATCATCGCTGTCAATATAGGGCTGTACGGTTTCTTCAGCTTCCGTCGGTTCATTTTCGGATTCAGTCTGAACGGATTTCTGTTCCTCCGTTTCAGCTTCATTATACGGAATTATGTTTGATTCCGGTTCCTGCGGAGTTTCAAGAAAGTCGTCGTCGTATGCGGCTCTGTTATTTTTCTTCCGTCTTATATATATAATAATTGCGGTAGCTGCTCCTACAACGGCGATTGGAATAATTGTGGACAGTATGTTTTTCTTATTATCTGTTTTTTTATTATTTATTGTTTCAGTCTTAGACTGCACTGCTCCCGATATATCGGTTTCAGCCTCTGTCTGCCGTATATTTTCAAGCGCCGATTGATTTATCTCATTGCCCGCCTTCTGCGAATCCTCCGACAGTAATGCGGTAAGGTCCGACGTGTCCACAGAATTTAAGAAATAAACGCTTCCGTCCGAGCTGTTTATTATAAGATAGAAAACGTCTCCGCTTCTGGAAGTAATCGTATACATACTTTTCTGACTGTAATCAATAACGCTTTTATCTATCGTCAACCCATTGTTTTGAAGATTTTCGTCAAGCTGGGGAGCGTTTTCATCCCCCACATACTTAAGAATCTCATCGTAATAGCTCGGCGTTGTAACCGGAGGTTCTGTAATAGGCGCCGTTACCGTTTCGGTTTCAACAGGCTCTGTTTCCGTCCGCGTCGTTTCCAAAGCTTCCGTTTCAGACGTTTCAGCCTTTGTTACCGCAGGCGCTGCAAAGCAGACTGACGATCCGGCTATGTAAGCGCATGAAAGCAATACCGGAATAATAAGCTTAAATTTCATTTTCTTTCTCCTTTTCAGCCGCTTCAAGCGCGGCGAATTCTTTTTCAAAATCATCGTTTTCCTTTTCCTTCGATAAAGCCGATATGTGTGTTATTACATCTTCAAGAGAAAAACCGGTACTGCGAAACGTTGTTACAATTTTCTGATTTTCAAGTTCAACAATCTTTTTTTGTATTTCAGAGATTTTTTCGTTATAATCCTTTATCTTTTCTGTTATTCTTTTTTCATCAATTTTCAGCTTTTCGATTCTTTTATCAAAATCCTGCATTATTATATTCTCCTTTATTATGGACTGTAAGGCTTGATAAACGTCATAGGATCTATATACTCGCCGTCCTTTACCATCTGCAAGTGCAGATGAAATCCGGTTGACCAGCCTGTGCAGCCGGAATACCCTATAACCTGACCGTTTTTTACTCTTTGACCATTTTTTACGGCAACCTGAGACATATGACCGTAAAGTATTACCGTTCCGTCGTCGCAGATTATTTCAACATAATTTCCGAATCCTCCGTTGCAGCCGCAGCTTCCGTTTTTAGGATAGTTATGCTCACAGCCTGTTCCTACGTTTACGACGCCGTCTGATATGGCAAGTATTTCGGTACCGTTGGCAGCTCCGAAATCAACTCCCTTATGAAATTCTGTACTTCCGTCGTCCCACTGCCTGTAACCGAACGGACTTGTTATCATGTTTGTCCAGTCAAAAGCGAAAGGACTTGAAAAGGCTTTTATTGCTCCGCCTTTTCTTTCATAGTATCCGATATAGTTTTCCTTCTGAATATCGTTGAGATATTTATTTACTATATCGTCAAAGTTCTTGTTTTCTCTTATAGAATAATTAAGGGTTACAAATTCTTTTATTTCCGAAACGGAAACAACGGCAATTTCTGTTCCGTCGGATTTCTTATATTCAGACATAACCTTATAATTGACCGGCAGCGGGGAAGGCAGTTCTGATTTATTAATCTCTATAATTGACGTCAATGTTTTCTGCTCCGAAGTAAAGCCGTATTCGATAACGTACATCTCGTTGAAAATCTGCGTCATAAAATTACGTACGTCGTCGTTAAACTCCCACTTCAGGTAATATGCCGATAAAAACGACAGTATTTTATGGGTATCGTCCTCTATATCGCACTTTTCTGTTTTTGTATAATCAAAACGCTGTCCCTGTTCCGTTACCATGTTAGGTATATTGTTATACCTGTTGTTTAACGATATAATGAGAGACTGCCAATGAATAGCAGCTCTGGTAATGTCGTTCTCATCCGCCGGATATGCATACTGCATGTCCGCAAGCGTTTCAGAAATGATCCCCGGAGAAGACGTTTCCGTAAACATTATAATAAACATTACCGGAAAAACGACAATAAAAAACATACCTACAACTATTCCCGAAGCGGCTTTCAGAAAACTCAGCGCAATATCCTTTAACTTCTTTTTCGCCCAATTTTTAACCTTACCCGGAATAGCCTTTATATTATGTATAACATTAGCTTTAATGTCGCTGCATTTATTCTTAAGCCTTTGATAAAGCTTACGGCGGTTTTTCTTATATAAATCAGTCTTAGGTCTTTTAATAAGCTGCGTCTGCGAACGCACCGACTGATTGATCGCTCTCTGGTGGGACAGATATCTTCCTTCGGGAGTCAGATTTTTTGTTATGCTTTCTTTAAGCGATCGCTTGACATCCTTCATATCAATTTTTTCGGTCTTAGGACTATGGCTTATTCTGCCCGACAGCCTGATACCGGCGGAAGCGGAAGATGTTAACGCGTTGACGCCGGCGTTATCGTCCTCGTTGCTTTTTTCCGCTGTTTTGACCGCATATAACGCTCCGGCAGTTTTAATATTATTCAGCCGGCTGTTTTTATTTTTCTGATATATTCTTTTTCTCTGCGCCCTTTTAACGGCGTCTTTGTTAATTGCCAACAGCTCACTCCCTTAAATTCGCCAACGGCGAATTTTTTATGCAAAGTCCTCTGAAGCTTTTGTAGTAATAAGCTTGTATATCTGCGTATTTTTAGGAAACCTGTCCTTAAACGGAATAATCGTACCGTTAAAGTATATAAGTCCTTCGCCTTCTTCCGAATCTGTTACATACTCAAGCTGCTGAGGAGAAATATTAAGCTGTGCCGCAAGAATATCTCTGTCGCCGGAAGCCTGTTCAAGCATATATACAAATTGCGAATTCTGCAGTATGCTCTCAGCCTGGGGAGAAATAAGAAAATCGGATACGTTTTGAGTAATCCCCGTGGGAAGAGCATTCCATTTTCTGAATCGTTTCCACATATCCTTTGTATAAACGGCTGTAAGCTTATCTTCAAGTATTCTGTGAAATTCGTCTATGTAATACCATGTGTATTTCTTTCTGTCCCGTCCGTCCGACACCTTGTTCCAGACGAAGTCGGTTATAATCAGTATTCCTATTTTATGCAGATGTTCGGAAAGCTTCTTTATATCAAAGCATACTACCCGATTATCTATATTAATATTGGTTCTGTGATTGAAAATACTGAGAGAACCTGTTACATAAAGCTCCAGACCGTCCGCGACATTCTGCGCGTGCTTGCTTTCCGTATCTCTCAGTTCGTTGTACAAATCTTCAAAAATAGGCATATTCTCCGGAACAGGATTAAGAAAGTATTTATCATATATTTTTTTTACGCAGCGGTCAATCACTGATTTTTCTCCGGCGCTTATTTCTCCGATAGCGGCTTCGCACACGGACAGTATAAACTGTGATTTAACGGCAACCGGATCGTCGCCCTTTTCATAGCTTTTCAGACTTATGTCGAACGGATTCTTTGAAGTCGCGGAAATATCTACCACCGCGCCGCCTAACTTTTCGGTGAGAGCCACATATTCCGATTCGGGATCGCAGATAATAATATAGTCATAGGTTCTGAAAAACGTATCGAGTATCTCGCGCTTTGCCGCAAACGACTTTCCGCCGCCCGGCAGTCCTAAGATCAGACCGTTTCCGCTTTTTAAAGACTTTCTGTTTAGAAGAATCATATTGTTTGAAATGGAATTAAGACCGTAATAGGTTGAATACGGCATGAAAAGCTCCTGAGTTGTAAACGGCATAAAAGCCGCAAGCTCAATTGTCGTAAAGCAGCGGTTTATTTCAACCTTGTTTATTCCTATAGGCAGCGAGGACATCGCCCCCTCCTCCTGCATATCGTCAAGAGGTCTAAGCTCGCACTTGTATTTCTGCAAAACAGCGGAAATATCTCTTTCAATACCGGACAGCTCGGACGGATTCTTTGAATAAGACGTAACAAGCAGCGTGGTAATAAAGAATCGGTTATTTCTTCTTGATAAATCCTGATATACGTTCTGGGCAGCGGTAATATCGTTAATTAAATCCATAGAAAGGATATCCCCGTCATGACCTTTCTCCATAGCCTTCTGCTGTTGTCGTACCTTTACTTCGTTGGCGTTGGTAAGCTTTTTACTGACAAATCTCAATGCCTTCTGCTGATCCATTGAATGTGTGTGAATATTTATATGAATATTACTGTCAATAGCCATAATATCCTCAATGATACGATCGGAAATTTCGGCCGCGTCTATATATATGTAATATGCCGCGCCGTATGCGCTTCCCATTCTGAAGTTTCTGAGTCTGCCGAAATCAAGAGAAGTAGGAGCAATGTAATCCTTAACGGACATTCCCGACTGATAACGTCTTTTCCAGTCAAAACTGAACGGAACGTTTTCGCATGGGTGCATACTTTCTTTTAGCAGCTTAAGGCGCTCATAGCCGTTAAGAGTATGTGAAGTCACCTTCATAGTTTTGAAAATCTTTATTATTTCAAGTTCTGTTCTTTCAAGCATAATCTTTGCTTTTTTAAAATTTGATTCATGAACGCCGAAGGTCAAATATTTAATTTGCTTAATGCCGTTGCTGCCCTTTTCAAGCTGATCATGAAGCATTTCTTCATATTCATGTCTGATATCGGAAAACTGTTTCTGATCGTTTCTTTTCGCAAGCTCTATATATTGGCTGAATTCCTTTATATCAATAATCTTATTCTGGAAAGAAAACTGTATATCAACGTCATGTTCAAAATGATTAAGGAAATTGCAGTATTTTGCGTATATTGTTTCCTGTTCCTCCTGTGAAGCAAGCTTGTAATTAATATCGTCAAACTGCATTGTTTTAGTGTAGTAATCGCCCTTTACCATGCATATACCGTCTTTTCTCATGTCCAGAAACGGTATGCTTTGCTGAACCGTTTTCGGGAGCGCGCTTCTGAGCTTTTTTACCGACGGTATTTTTTGTTTTACTGTTTTTGTAAGAAACGGCAATTTGTTTCACCTCTTGTTTTTTAATTTCCTTTTCTATATGAGCGTAAAGGTTTTCCGTTTTATACGGACGTACCTTGCCGCCGATAAGGCGTTTGATTTTATAAAATAAAACCTTTTCGCATTTCATGCCGTTTTTATTATAGAAAAGAATAAATCCGGGAATTAACATATATATAAATAAAAGATAAGCTGCCGACTGATAGGTTACATGGCTTTTAAAAATCTGATAAAGGATAAAACCGGTTATTGTGAACGTTCCGCCGACGATCAGTTCTCTGACTGTAACAAACCAGAAAAACGTATTTCTTATTTTATTTATATCCTTTGAAAATTGTATATACATTATTTGCCTCAGTTCTTAATTCGCCAATGGCGAATTTTATATAATTCTTTGATTTTCAACGCTTACATCAGGTCTATTATGAGATTTAAGCTTATTTTCATTCCGGCGCAGCTTTCCGATAAGAGAACCGGTACTTTTTTCAGCCGGCCTTTTATCTTTATCCGTAAGCGAATAATCTTTTTGCTTTTCAATATCCTTTTTCAGAATATTAATTACATTGGTTTTTATTAAGCTCTCATTTTTCAGCACGGGATTCTTTGCATAATCTGACGAAAGCCGGGTTTGTCCGTCTATATGCTGCAATAAGTCGACCGCGCCCGCGCCGGCGGGTTCAAGGTCGTATCTGTCTGTCATGTAACTTACTCCAAGCATGGTGTTTACATGCCTTGGGTTTTCTGAAACAGCCTTTTTATACTCGGCGCGGGCTTCTGAAAAAGTAAGATCCGCTTTCATATCGCCGTAATTTTTATACCCGTTTTGGGAATCAAAGGCTATAACATAAAAATTATAATGGCAATTTTCTCCGTTTGTATAATTATAATTGGAATTCATTTTTTTCCTTTCCAATTCGCCATTGGCGAATTTCTAAATTGGTGTTGACAAAGTACATTATTTGTAGTATAATGTACTACAGAAGGAGGCTGATATTATGGCATTTTCAATAAGATTAACAGAAGAAGAAAGAAAATTGGTAGACAGCTATGCCAAAATTCACTCTATTTCTGTTGGCGAAGCCTTTAAGAAAGCGTTATTTGAAAAAATTGAAGAAGAATTCGATATTGCCGTTGCTGACGAAGCATATAATGAGTATGTAAAGAGCGGTAAAAAGAGCAGACCTATAGAAGAATTATGGGATGAGCTTGAATTATGAAATACAAAATAGAAACTACGCCTAAATTTGATAAGGAATTCAAAAAACTCGATAACTATACTAAACGTATGATTAAAGCGTGGATTGATAAGAATTTAGTCAATTGTGATAATCCCCGTCAGCATGGAAAGGGGCTGACAGCTAACAGAAGCGGTCAATGGAGATACAGAATAGGCGATTATAGACTGATCTGTATTATTGAAGATGATAAGCTCATTATTACAGCATTAAATATAGGACACCGCCGTGATATTTATTTATAAGGTCTTTGCTTGGGCAAAGACCTTTTTTCGCCATTGGAGAATTTATATTGCAAGCTGTTCCTTGTCAACGGATTTTTGTTTCTGTTTTTCAGGCTTCTGCTTAACGGTCTTTTCATTTTCTTTAAGCTTATTTAAAAGTGAGGGCTTTTTCTCGGCAGTATTATTCTTTTCTAATATTTTTATCTGATTTTTTTCAGCGGCATTAATCCTTGAACTTGATTCAATACTTTTTTCAACTCTGATATCCTTAGTTTTTGACAAGGTATCGCGTATAATATCAGCATTATTCGTTAAAATTCTGTCAGCCATCTTATCCGCAAGTAATGAGGAAGATATATTTTCTGCCGCAAGCTCTGACAGAGAAGGTAAGTCGGCTTCATTTTTATTCATAATATCCTCAATCTGATGATTATGTTCCATGGGCAAATTTGAATTGATATTGTTCATATCCGTATTAAGCTGCATGTACTTATCAAGCTTTTGAGTCTGTAATTTTACTTTGTTCTCAAGGCTCGAAATTTTGCCTTCAAATTTCTCCGTTTTGGCTTCTATCCAGTCTCTTGTGGATTTATCTGTTCTAAGCGTATTTTTACTAAGAAACTGTGTTTTTTCTTTCAGCTCTTCTAATTTTAAGATATTACGCTCAAGCTTATTTTGCGTTTTGAAAACAGCCGAATTATTCATTGATTTCAGGCAGGATATAAAGTTATCATGCCGCTGCTCTGAATTACTGATTGAAAAGCTGTCAAAATAGTTTTGAATATTCTCATAAGTCTTTATTTTCAGATTTCGCTTTTCAATTTTTTTATCAAGCTTCTTTATAGAGGAGTTATGCTTATCTATCTTATCAAGCCGACAGGGGATTTTCTCATTTTTTATACTTGATATTTTTTCCCGATTCTTATCTATTTTAGTTTTCAAGATTTCTGACAGCTTTGGGTATGCCCTCGCAACAGCTTCAAGGAATTGACTCTGCTTTTCAAGCTTTACGATTTTAGTCTTAAGCTTGTCAATTTTACCGTAGTGTCTTTGGATTTTATCCTGCAAAACCGAAATCTTTTCATTAAGGATGTCTATCTTATTCAGTTGGTTTTCTATCTTTGATTCTATAATCAAGGACAAAAATCCCTTTGGATTTGCGAGATATTCCTCTTCATTTTCGTTAATAACCAAATCTGCGCTATCCGGACTGTTTTCCATGTTGTCCGGATTGACATTAACTCTGAGGGTTTTCAAAAACTCATCGTTATATTCCATTTATCTTTTTCCTTTCCAATTCGCCATTGGCGAATTAATTTTAATCTATTGTTTCCGCGTTAAAGGGAATCCACATATCAGGATTAAAATTAAGCGTATATTTATAGTTGCTGACGTCTTCCGAAGTAATATCTTCAACTACATAGGTAACGTTATTGCTGAGACCGATAAAGTGCTTCTTATATTCTCCGTTTTCGTCCTCCACAATAATTTCAAGCTGATTATCTGACGTATCTGCTGTGATAGACATCTTGCCTGTCATTTGAAACAATATGTCTCCCTCTATGCAGTTAATCACCGTAACCTGCCTTATGTCGTTGAAATTATCAGCTTCTTTAGATAAGTTATAGGAAACTCTTTCCGCCTGGTTACATCCCGCAAATGTGATTGATAAAACCAAAGCCGCTGCAAAAGCAGTAATCATTTTTCTGATTTTCATAATACTTCTTCTCCTTTATTCCAAATTCGCCAATGGCGAATTATTTATAAGAATCGTCTTTCTTCTTTTAATTTAAAGCGCGTTAAATATGGATTTAGAAATGCTGCCGCACTTAAACAGCATAAATATAAGCACCAAGCTTAAAGCCATACATTTCATAAGTGAAAAATTCAAGGAATCGGTATTTGAAATAACTATATTATTGACCAATCCTGAATAAAGTCCGACGCATATCATCATGAAAAACGCCTGAAACGACAGAGCAAATATATTTTTTATATAATTTGTTCCCACGCTGCCCCATTCTCTGTTGGTAAGGGTTGCAAAGGGGATAGGCGCTGCTGAACAAAAAATATATATCTCTATCATTCGTGCAGTTGTAACCGCCATTACGGCAGCGGATACGGCAAGGGATATAATATTTACAAATCCCATTTCAATTACTGCAACAAAAAGGCTTCCGGCCCCCATATCTTCTATCTGCTGAGAATAGGCGTTATATAAATCCGCAGTAATTACCGAAGAATCTCCGAATATTTCAATTGCCTTGTTTACGACATTCTGCCCCATTGCAAATACTCCCATTGTAATATCAAAGGTATGATTCAGGATAAATATTCCGATAAACGCCTTGAAAACAAACTTGATAACAATTTCAACGTCTATGTCTCCCGTACTTTTCAATAAATGACGATATAAGATCATAACAGACTACTAACGTTAAAATTATTACGGCAATGGGAACAACTGCGTTTATTGAAACATTACGAAGTAAAGAAAACATTCCGCTGTTCCATGTTTCCGGGTCCTTTGACAATTCCTTACCGGCATAGCCTACGCTGTCGTTTATTATTCCAAACATGCCTTCAAGCAGAACCTTTACAGCCGGACGAAGCAAATTGGCAATAGCGTCGGATATCGCGCCTGCTATATCCATTTATTCTGTTTCCTCCCTTATGATATATTTATTGAAGTTTCAATCATAGGTATCAAAATTTTTCCAACCAGCATTACGCCGGCGCCGGCTGCAATTCCCAGTCCCGCATGATTCTTGGATTCTGCATTCTGAGAATTCAGCGATGTAAATACCCCGACAACGTTATACGCTAATATAAACAAACCGGCTAAAAAAACTACGTTTCCTAATATTGCTACCCCCTGAGTCCAGATTTCCATTTTAAATTCCTCCTTTAATTCGCCATTGGCGAATTTTCTTTTATTTCCGTTACGGTATCGTTATCATTTATTTTAAAATCAGCATTAGACCGCATTTTCATTATGTATTTCTGTACGTTGAATTTGTTCCGCTTGTCAAAGCTTCCGAGATACCTATAATTAGGGTGCTTTGTTATATCGTACTTATCAGACAGCCACGGATTAGCGCCTCTGATTGTTAATATACATTTTTCACCGGGTATTTTGAATATCTCCGCTTCGTCAAGCAGTTTTCTGTTTCCTTTCTGAAAGTTTGTTGTAGAGCTTTTCTGATTTCCATATGTTTTAGACGAAGTGATTATATCTATCGTCTGAGAGCCGAGAAGCTCTGTCATATCCTTTAAGGTAGACTTTTCCTGTCCTCCGAGAAAAATCGTAGAATCACAGCCGCCTGCAATAGTTTCAGCCGAATCCTTATAAACTGCTTTCAGCTGAGATTTTGTCTGCAAAATAGGACATGCGGATATATTTCTTGAACGAATCGTTGTTATAAGCTGTTCAAAGTGAGGTATTTTTCCAAGGTTTGCAAATTCGTCGAATATACACCGCACCGGAATCGGCAGTTTCCCTTCGTATTCGTCGTCTGCCTTTGTACACAGCAAATTGAACATCTGAGTATACAGGAATGAAGCTATAAAGTTGAGAGACGGATCGGTATCCGACGTTATAACGAACAAAGCTGATTTTTCTTCGCCAAGCTTGTCTATTTCAAGCTCGTCATAATCCATAAGCTCCATTACCTCCCTGATATCGAACGGCGCTAACCTTACACCGCAGCTAAGAAGTATAGATTTAGCCGATTTACCTGCGCCTAACTTGTATTTCTTATACTGTCGCACGGCAAAATGGCGCGGATCTTTCTGTTCAATCTCCTCAAAAAGCATGTCCACGGCGTTGGCATAGCCCTCGTCCTCACTTGTTTTTGAAGCGTTTATTATCTCAATAAGAGTATTCATGTTCTTTTCTTCTTCCGGAGCCTCGAAGATTATAAGGCCGATAACGGCAGAATACAGAAGCTTCTCAGCGTCTACCCAGAAATCCCTTTTTGCGTCTTTCGACTGAGTAGAATCGACAAGCATTTCTGAAAATTTTAAAACGTCAAGCTCTGTGTGTAAATATGCCAGAGGATTATAATGCATTGATTTTTTCATGTTGACAAGATTCAAAACTTTTATTTTATAATGACCTTTCCTATAAAGAAGGCTGCCTATATCGGGAAGTATCGTGCCTTTAGGATCGGTTATAACATAGCTTGAATGCATTTGCATAAGATTCGGCAAAACAACAAATCTTGTTTTTCCCGTACCCGGACCTCCTATTATAAGGATATTTTTGTTTCGTCCGTTTGTGGGATTTCCGATATAGTCTTTCATTGTCAGTCCCTCTGTGGCGGTTAAAATACAATTGTTACGGAAATTCTTATCCTGAAATTTTTCAATTTCATATTTATCCGCCCATTTTGCAGAGCCGTGTTCTTCTCCGGTACGGAATTTTTTCTTTGGCGCACGAGCGAAAATCAAAGCGAAAACTATTATTCCTACAAGCATAGAATAAAGCAGATCTTCACCGTTAAGACTGATGAACTTTCCGGTAAAAATTCTGAAAGGATTTTCAATCAGAAAATATATTTTTTCAAAAAAATCTCCCGGTAAAATTCTGTAAAAATAGCAGAATTTATTGACTGAATAAAAAGATAAAATTCCAAAAAATATATGACTGTATTTCGGAAAATTTCTTATAATTTTTTTTATATCAAAGCGATCTTTCTTCATTTTTTAAATCCTTACCGGACAAATTTTTATCGGATTTTTCAGCGTTGAGCTGTAAATCTTTCCGCATTTCTTTTACGGCTTTTTCTTTCTCGTTAATTTTATTTATAAGGGATTGTTTTTTTGAATTTTTATTAAGCTCTTTTTTAGAAAATTCATCAAAAACCGAAGCCATAACATCCTGATCCTTAGCTTTAAAAAATATAAGATACTTATCGTTTTCGGAATCTTTCTTAACGGCAAAATCAATACCGTGCTTTTTAGCAATTCCGTTAAAAGTCCTGAGACTTGAATCTGTAGAAATATCCACGCTGTTGAGCTGCTGGTTATGCTGCATAAGCTGACGGACAGTCTGCTTTCCCTTGTATGGTTCATAAAGCTTCATACGTCCATTTTCTATTTTAATTGCCTGCTTATACTGAGATTTTTTCTCCTTATATCTTTCATAGTATACAGCAAGGGCTTTTAGCCCTTGCTTTACACCGTCGCATGCATAAACAAATACCTGTTTGCTTGTTTCATCGTTATTCAATATCGTCACCCCACGGAGTTTTTTTCTTTAATTTTGAAGTAATGAGTATAGCCGCCAGCGCAGTTATTCCCGCTGCAAAAATTGTTATAGGAAGTCTGTCGTCTCCTGTTTTCGGAGCGGACGGCGACGTCGGAACGGCAGGTATTGTAACTGTTGTGTTCGGAACTGTTGTAACCGTTGTGATCGTAGTTGCCGGAGTAGTAGAGGTAGAAGTAACCGGAGTAGTCTGAGTTGCAGTTGTAGTTGTTGTCACAGTCGTAGTTGTGGTTACGGTAGTTACAATTGTTGTGGTCGCATTATAAAATTTATCACCCGATTCGTTGTTACCGATTTTTACAATTTCACCATTGTTTTGTATAGTAAAATCATAATAATTTTCATCAAGCTGATATCCTTCCGGAGCTTTTATTTCTTTCAGAAGATAGTCGCCGATTTCAAGACCGTTCAGCTGATAAATTCCTTTCTCTGTTTCTTCAAGCGCACCTACAGTTTCCTCATCGGAATCATATTTTTTATTACCGTTTTTATCCCGATAAACTTCAAAAACCGCGCCCGAAAGTTTTTCATTCGTATGCTCGTCATATTTTTCTATTCTGACGCTTCCGCGAATTTTTTCATTGCTGATTTCAACTGAAATTGTTTCTCCGTCCTCGTCAACAGTTACCGGAAAACTTTTTTCCGTCAGGATATATCCCGCAGGGGCTTTAATTTCGGCAACGGTATACTTTCCGTAAACAACGTCCTCGAAAGTAAATTTACCGTTTTCATCAGTTAAATCTGTTTTCAGCGCGTTGTTTTCTGTAAACTCTGATTCGCCGTCGGCGAACAATCCGATTAACGCGCCGGAAAGCGGTTCGTCTGATTCTCCGACTTTGATTCCTTCGATTTTACCCTTGACGATATTGTTATAAAACTTATCATCGCCGTTATTGCTTATTCTTACAGTTTCTCCGTCGTTTCTGATTGAAAAAGGATAATATGAATTATCGGCATTATACCCTTCAGGCGCTTTGATTTCTTTAAGCAGGTAATCTCCGTAAAGCAAATCCTTATATTCATGGACTCCTGCCGCTTCTGTCAGATTTCCGATAAACTTATCCGTACCGCTGTATTTTTTATCCGAATCCGTATCCTGATAAACTGCAAATACGGCGCCTTTAAGAATCTGTTCAGGTTTTTCAGAATCATGCTTTACAACCATAACGTTACCCTTTATCGGTTTGTTTTCAATTGTAATTTCAATTATCATACCGTTTACAGAAATATTTATGGGATAAACCTTATCAGAAAGCACGAAACCTGTAGGAGCTTTGATTTCAGCAATCTTGTATTTACCGTAAATAATATCGTTAAAGGCAAACGAACCGTCTTTGCCGGAGTTTACCGTTTCTATTGCGTTTTTCTCAGTAAATTCTGTTTCATCTGCTGTAAAAAGACCTATCAACGCCCCGCTTAACGCCGTTTCACTGTCTGAATTTATTTTCAGACCTTCAACATCTCCGCGGATAACGTCGTTGAGAAATTTTTCGCTGTCATCATTACTGATTTCAACTGTTTCATCCTGATTTCTTATTTCAAAATAATAATAATTTTCATCAGCGGCAAACCCGTCGGGAGCTTTGATTTCCTTTACAAAATATCCGCCGTATTCGACGCCGTCCAGCCGATATACTCCCTCTTCTGTTTCGTTCAGATACCCGTAGGATTTATCAGTTCCTTTATCAAATTTTTCATTGCCGTTTATATCTGCAAAAATTTCAAAAACCGCGCCTGAAAGCTTTTGTGAAGGATTAATTAAACTTACTTTTTCAAGCTTTACGTTTCCTCGAATTTTTTCATTTTCTATCTCGATTGAAATTGTTTCTCCGTCCTTTGAAATCGTTACCGGATATACTTCTTCCGTAAGTACGTATCCTTCCGGAGATTCGATTTCTGCAATCTGATATTGTCCGAAAACGACGTCCTCAAAACTGAATTTTCCGTCCTTGTCTGATATAACGGTATCGATCGCGTTTTTCTCGGTAAATTCTGTTTCAGAATTGCTGAAAATACCAATGACAGCGCCCTCAAGAACGGTACCGTCGTCCGCGTCAGTCTTTAGTCCGTTTATCCTTCCTTTTTTCAGAATATTTTCAATCGCGGCTCCGTCGTTTACAGCAATCTCCTGCACGGACGTTTCCTGTCCTGCGTATGAAAATTCAACGGGATATTTTGTTTCGTCGACAACGTAATGCTCGTCCGTTGAAGTTTCCCGAACGTAATAATTTCCAAACGGAAGCTTTGTATTGAATCCGGTTGTCATGTCCTCTGAAAGATACGCCGTTTCAATCAATCCGTCCTTTGGAATTACCGATCCGTCAGCCGCCGTTATTTCTTCAGCAGCAAATAATCCAAATGCGATATTCAGATATTCGTCGTTACTTCCAACGCCGTATTTTTCAGACTGCTCAAGATATTTTTCAAGAGAAATCTTTACGCCCTGATAGTTATTACTGAAGCTTGCGGCTGCGTTTGTTATTTCAACGTTTTGTCCGGCGTACTCTATTGTCGCGAGAAGTTCGCCGGTTTCGGTTACATAACCGTAAGGAGCTTTGGTTTCAATAATCTGATATGTGCCGAGATAAAGCTCCTTTGATGAAGCCGTACCGTCTGATCCGGTTATTATCGTATCCGCTAAATCGCCTTTGGCGATTCTCAGAGTTCCGTCAGGAGTATATATATCCTCCGCAGCATAAATTTCAAATTCCGCTCCCTCAAGATTTGTTTCGGAAAAAACAGGCGTATAAACTCCGTTATCGTTGCTTACGGTTGTAAACGCTTCTCCTGTTTTATTTACAGAAATCGTTCCTTTCTGCGGAGAATTATTTTTTTCAACCGTTACAACCGCGCCGTCCTCAGTCACTGCGAAATCAACAGGCTCGATGTCTAAAACATACCCCTCCGGCGCTTCTGTTTCGACCAGCTGGTACGTGCCGTATGTAAGCTTTTCAGGAAGCTTGATTTTTCCGGTTTCGTCGGTGTAAAAAACGCTGACTTTATTTCCGTCCGAATCGGTTAATTCAATCCTGTTACCGTCGGAATCAAGTATTTCAAAGCCTGTTCCGGCTGCCGGTATTGTCTTTCCCGTTTCTCCGTCAAGCTTGACGATGAGAATCTCAGAACGTTTCAGCTTGTTGGTAAAGCTGTAATCCAGCAGATTCATATCTCCCTGATCAAGAAAATTTCCGGCAGGCTTTAAGTCTGCAAATCTTGAAGGCTTTCCGGTTTCTTCAATCTCATAGTAAATCCTGTTGTTGCCGCTTGTATACAGCGGCAGGTTATTCCATGTGACTATTCCTGTTTCCGGAACAGCAGCCTTCAGCTCTGACGAGACTTTCTTGTTTCCGTTTTCGTCATACTGTACTATGTCGATTTTTGTCATAGACGTATCTGTCGGATTATATTCATATGCCCTAAGAGTAAAGGTAATATTGCTGATGTTGTCGTCCTCCGAGGACTTGCGAACTGCTACCGCTCCTTTTTTCAGGGAATTTCTGAAGCTGACGGACGCGGTCTGTCCCGCAGTAACCGTTACGGTTTTGGCGCTCTGCTTGTTATATCTTGCAGGCATATACATTTCCTCGACGGTATAGTTTCCCGGTTCAAGATTAGGAATTTCAATTTTACCGCCGTTTTTCGTAGTTACCTGTGTAGTAAAGCCGTTCGGACCGGTGATTTTGAATTGAAGTCCGTCTACTACTCCGTCATCGGAGGTTTTCACAAGGCTTAAATTTCCTGTGTCAAGTCCGGTAACAAAAGCGTAATACTGTCTTGGATCGGCTTTAGCTTTAGTCATAGTCTGCAAGCCGGATCGAAGCAGTACTAAAACTCCGCTGCGTTCGTTTTCTGCGTTCGCCTTATTCTGAACAAGGGTGATTTTTGCCTTTTTGTTAGCGTCGATCTTGACCTTCAGCTGGGAATCGGTATGAGAAATTACAGAACCGTTTGTAATATTTACGTCGTAATTTCCCAGCTGATTATTTTTGTCTGTGAAGGTATAGGTTCCGTCCGCGTTTACCTTTGCGATATTGCTGTTTGCGTCTATTTCTCTTCGATAAGCACAGGTTACTTCCTTGCTGTGATCCTTTATCGCCTTTTCATACTGGTTGTAGTAGGTCTGGATTCCGGAGGGATTAGACATATTTCCGCTTTTGAAAAGGTCGCTTACCGGAGTATAGCCGTTGTTTATTTTGTTAAAATCCCTGTCGCGCTCCCCCGCCATAACCTCCCATACCAGCATTTGAGTTGCAATGTACTGCTGCCGGGAAGCGGCGCTTGCATTTGGGTTTCCCTTCGTGTAGCTGTAAAGAAATACACGGCCAAGCAGTTCCAGTTTTGAACCCGTTAATGCTGCCCATGTCCCTTCGGAATATGACAGCTTATCCACAGCGCTGTTCAAATCGGCTCCCGGGTCAATGCAGTAAAGCGGTTCGTTTGTGTCGGAATCCGTAATAACTGCCCAGTCTGCAAAATGCAGCACTGCGTCAAGTCCGATTTTAAGCTCGCTCTGTCTGCGGTATTCCTCGTAGTAAGTTACCGTCCTCTTGACTGTTACTCCCGCGGCGGAAACAGCCAATTGTACAGGCAGCGCCGAACACAATACGGCTGCGGCAGTAATCAGCATTAATATCCGTTGATAAAATCTTTTAAATTTCTTCAAATTCTCAACTTCCTTTCTTTTCGGCATAGCCGATATTTGCAATTACAGGCCCTTCTCAGCCTGTCCGGAATCAGGCATATCCTATCACTCCCTTCGCTGCTTCACGCCTTACAGAGCCTTGCAGACGGTTCTGTGAGCGTTTTATTTCAAGTTTCAAAATTCATAATGCGCTCTCAGAGCTAAAATAAGGCTGTTTTAAGACGTTTTAATTTTTAGGGTATTGTTTTCTGTCTGAACGTGCTAAAATCGATTCTGAGGCTTGCTGATAGCCTCTATGGCGATATTGAGAGGAAAATTTTTTGCAAATGTAAAATCATGGTGAAATATCCGGAAAATTGTTTACAAACATTTTCATTTCGTTTAGGTCGTAGCTGCGCTCAGCTTCGCTTTCCCTATCGGGCTTGTCCGGCCGTTCCCTTGCGGCATAATAGCTTTCCATCGTTACCGGGGCGTTGTAAAGGGACGTCAGAAGATATTGGCGGATATTTCTTATTCCGTTACCGCTCTGGTTCTGAATGCATTCCAGCACATACCGGATATGATTATCCGTCAAAGCTGCAAATCTTTCCTTTACACGCTGTGCTTCAAGATTTTCTCCGGCAATTCTGATTCTCTCCTTTTCCGACTTGAATGTCTCCGTCATAAGACCGACGATGTTATCAAGCTGCTTTTCGTCAAATTCATTTTTCAGCTTCTCATAACCGATCCTGTTTTTTATATCAATCTCATCAATCGATTCCAAATCGTCGCATCTATATGTATTTATATTAATATTATTTATATTATCTTGATTGATAGATTGATTAATATTATTTAGTAATTTATTATTTAGTATTTGATTATCTTTCCGATTGTCCACATCTGGATTGTCCACATCTGGATTGTCCACATCTGGAAAATCGGTAAGTGGGTTTATCTCCACTTTCCGATTTTCAGTAACTGGACTTTTATCCCCACTTTCCGATTTTCGGTAACTGGTAATTTTACCAATCTTCTGATCTTCAGCAACTGGTATAATTTCTTTGTTCATTTCTTGATTTTCACGAAAGATAGGGCTTCCGCTAATATCATATCTCCAATCAATAACCACACCTTTTTTGTTGGTTATTCTTGTTCTTCGCAGATATCCTGCCTTTTCAAGTTTTTTTAGTGTGGAATAAACTTTTGACTTACCGCAAGGTAATATAGAAGCTAAACCTAATCCTGAAAAATCCCAACCGTCAGGTAGTGACAGCATGGTTACCAGTAAACCTCTCTCCTGAATGTCAAGAGTAATATCTCTCAAGCAATCGTTTTCAATATGTGTAAAACCGTTTCCCATTTCAAAACGTTTAATTACCGGCATTTATTCATTCCTTTCTATCACTTGGATCTATCCAGTGCATTTTTTTTACAAGTGATATTTTATTTACAACATATGCTCCGCTTGAATCTTTAAAAATATAATTTTTACGTTCAAGTTCTTCAAAAACCTTTTTTAATTCCGATATGCTGCCTTCCGGAAATTGCTTATGAAATTGCTTAACCGTTACGTGATCGCAATTCGGAAGATTAACCATCTGACTTAAAACGCCTTGTGCTTCAAACGATAAAGTTGGAATAAATTCAAGTTTGAGTGAAATTATTCCATGTGATAAACGATTTTTAATTTTCATTTTTAAACCTCCTGTTTTAGACTGCGGCGTTCCTCCGGAATATCAAGCAGATCCTCAAGCCGTTCTGAAATTTCATTAATTTCTTCTTTATCCTTTGATTTTGAACCGAGATAAATCATAGACTGAAACATTTTAGTTTTATTAATTGCATATTTGCCTTCAATCAATATAACCAATTTTTTATCTGCCAGTTCATTTAATGCGTTTTGATATGTTTCAACACTGTCAGCCGGAAACATTTTTTGTAATTCTTCAGCTGTTCTAAAATCACATTTTGGGACATTTGCCATACGAACAAGAAGACCTTCCGCTTCCCAAGAAAGTTCTGATATTTTATCTAATTTCAAAGTAAAGATTCCCTCATTTTCTTCTTCATCAGATATTTTATGAGTTTCATTTGTATTCATAGTTATTATCCTTTCCATCGCATTTTTTTGATAAGCTATATTCTATTTGCGGAATATACTCGCTTGGCTCCTTAAAAATAAAATACTAGTTTTCAAGCTTCAAACGACAAAGTTGGAATAAACTCAAGTTTGAGTGAGATTATTCCATGTGATAATTGTTTTTTTATTATTAAATTATTCATATTTTTTCCATTCTCTATATTGATTCATATAGTTAATTATGATATAATAAATAAAACAAAATTGACAATTTTCGACAAATATTTATTTATGATGAGAGGTGAAATTTTTTATTATGGTCGAAATAAAATATAAAAAAATATCGGAATCATCGCTGAATTATTTTTCAAAAATTATTTATTCAGATATTCTAAAATACTACATGGATAAACAAAGATCAGATATAAAAAAAACAAGTAAATTTGAAAATAAAAATCGTGAGAGGCAGAAAAAATGAACGCAGTAATTTATGCAAGATATTCCTGTGACAATCAAAGAGAAGAAAGTATTGATGGTCAGATCCGAGAGTGCAGTCAATTTGCTGAAAAAAGCGGCATGAACGTCGTTTATGAATACATAGACAGAGCGTTTTCGGCTAAGACCGATAACCGTCCCGAATTTCAGAAAATGATCAAGGACAGCTATTCAAATAAATTTCAGTCAATCATTGTTTGGAAGCTTGACAGATTTGCAAGAAACCGATATGACAGCGCAAGATACAAGGCAATTCTTAAGAAAAATAATGTTGAAGTTGTTTCCGCTACCGAAATTATTTCAAAGGGGGCGGAGGGCATAATTCTGGAAGCTGTTCTTGAAGGATACGCTGAATATTATTCTGCCGATCTTTCAGAAAAAGTAATCCGGGGAATGACAGAAAATGCGTTAAAATGTAAATTCAACGGAGGATCTGTTCCGATCGGATACCGTATTGATGGAAATAAGCATTACCAAATTGACGCGCTTACGGCTCCGTATGTAAAAGACGCTTTTCATATGTACGATTTGAATGTTCCCATGAAGGAAATAGCGGAGTATCTGAATAACAGGGGAGTGAAAACCGTAAATAACAAATCAATCAGTATACGCTCCATGTCAACTATTTTACGAAACAGAAAGTACATCGGAGAATACAGATATAGGGATGTTGTTATTCCGGGAGGAGTTCCAAAAATCATTTCAGAAGATTTATTCAATTCTGTTCAGAAAAAACTTGATTCTAAACAGCGCAATTCCAACTCTGAAACGGAAAAACATTATCTTCTCACTGCTAAAATGAGGTGCGGCAAATGCGGTTCGATTATGTGGGGTGAATACGGAACAAGTCATAACGGAGTTATTTACAGCTATTATAAATGCGCTTCTGTCAAACGACATCTTGGATGTAAGGCTAAAAGCGTCCGTCAGGAATTGATTGAAAAAGAAATTTTAGAAAGAGTTGTAAGTGAAATTTTTACAGAAAAAAGTATTGATTTAATCGCAAAATCTATCATAGGACTTAATAAAAAAGAAAATACATCTATGCTGTTTTTAAAAAAACAACATAAATGCATTATAAAAAATATAGAGAATATTATTGGCGCTATTGCAAATGGAATTTATACTGATTCGGTCAAAGAGAAACTTCTTGAGCTTGAACAGCAAAAGGAGGATTTAGAAAAGCAGCTTCAGATTGAACAGGATAAATTATCAAGTAAGAAATTATCTTTCGATCAAATTAAATATTGGCTTCATAACATCCTGGCCCTAATTTCTGAAGAAAATAAGTCACTGCTTGTTGAAACTTTTGTAGATGAAATTGTTTATTTTAACGACGATTAATCACAAGAGGTTCGAGTTAATGGAAGTTCGGTGAGCCAAGAGAAAAGCTCGTAAACAAAGCGTTTGCGGGCTTTTTGCTGTCCATTTTTTGTTGGTGTTGAATGCACATTAGAACATCAGTTTCGTGAATATGCACTAATTAGACTACGAGATTTAGTGCAAATTGATATTTGCAGACGAAGGCTTTTAATAATGTTTACCGGAAAATATACAGAATATATGCATAAAACCCGAATGACAGTCATTTTGCCATTCGGGTTTTATCTTTTCCCCTCAACAAACCATCTGGGCTCCTCATAATACAAATAGGACTGCCGACCTGAAATGCGGCAGGTATACCTCATTCCGATACCTCCCGCTTTAAGACTTGCCGCTCTGCGTTTGTCAAGAATCCTGTCTATCTCATAAACCGTACCGTCCTCCCATGTTACGGAAAGCGGAGTTATGTTCCCCTCTGTATCAAACTTTGCCGTTACCTCAACATAAACCTTTCTTGCCATATCGTCACCGTAATTAGTATTACTTTTTATGGAATGGATATACTACTAAAAAAGGAGATGTTTAATATGGCAGTTTCACACAGAGGAGCAATTTCATTCGGCTTGGTTCATATTCCCGTAGGACTGTATACAGCCACACAGGATAACGATATACATTTTAATCAGCTTTGCAGAGAGGACGGCAGCAGAGTAAAGTACAAAAAGGTCTGCGCTTCCTGCGGCAAGGAGGTATCGTCAAAGGATATTGTAAAGGGCTTTGAATACGACAAGGATAAATTTGTAATTATGTCTGACGAGGATTTTGAAAAAGCCAAGTCCGAAAAGGATAAAACCATTCACATTCTGCATTTTACCGACTTAAATTCGATACGTCCGATATATTATGACAAAACCTATCACGCAGTTCCGGAAGCCGGCGGAGACAAAGCCTTTGAGCTGCTTCGTAAGGCTATGAAGGACGAAAACAAGGTTGCTATCGCCAAAACCGTTATGGGTACCAAGGAAAAGCTTTTAACGTTGATTCCTACCGATAACGGCATACTCATTGAAACAATGTTTTTCGCAGACGAGGTAAAGCAGGCGCCTAAAGAGCCCGCGCACCCCGAAATAAGCGAGGCGGAGCTTACAATGGCGAAAACCCTGATCAATTCAATGGTTAAGGACTTTGAACCGAATTTGTATAAGGACGAGTATCAGGTAAAACTGCGTGAAATAATCGAGCAGAAAATTGCCGGAAAAGATATCGTCGCTTCATCTCCGGAAATCAAGGTAACGGCTATTGATATTATGGAAGCCTTAAAGCAAAGTCTCGAGCAGATAGGCGCTAAAAAATGACCGATATATGGGAAACTAAAAATATCAATCCAATGTTAATCGGAGCGGAGGGAGAGCCCTTTGACAGCGAGGAATATATCTATGAACTAAAGCTTGACGGAGAACGGTGCATAGCTTATCTGGATAAAGATAAAACGATTCTGAAAAACAAACGTAATATTTTAATGCTACCAAAAGTACCGGAGCTTTCGGACATACACAAGAGCATTAACGTCCGCTGTATACTTGACGGAGAGCTTGCGGTTATCAGGGACGGAAAGCCTGATTTTTTTGAGATTCAGAAACGCAGTCTTATGAGCAATCCCGTAAAAATAGAAATGGCGGCAAAGAAATACCCCGCCTGCTTTACCGCCTTTGATATTCTGTATTATGAGGACAGGCAGGTGACAAATCTTCCGCTTACCCAACGAAAGAATTTATTGCAGAAAGCTGTAAAATCCGAAAACGAAAGCTTTGCCGTATCAAGATACATTGAGAAAAACGGCGTGGCTTTTTATGAGCTTGCAAAGCAAAACGAGCTTGAAGGAATTGTAGCCAAAAGAAAGGACAGCCGATATTATTTTGACCGCCGTACAAAGGACTGGATAAAAATAAAGTATATGCAGGACGATGATTTTATCGTTTTGGGTTACGTTCCGAAAGAAACCAGTATGAACAGCATAATACTGGGACAGTACAGCGGGAAACGGCTTATGTATAAAGGTCATGTGACGCTGGGAGTAGGCGGAGAGCCTTTCCGCAGAATCAAAGCGTTGGATAAAACTAACTGTCCGTTTTCTGAAATCCCAAAAGGAAATGAAACCGCAGTCTGGATAAAGCGGGAGCTTGTATGCACAGTAAAGTATATGATGAAAACGGAAAACGGCGGAATGCGTCAGCCTGTTTTCAAGGGACTTAGGGATGATAAGGCGCCGGAGGATTGTGTAACGAATAAAAGGATTGAAAAATAGAATAATAAAGAAATACAATAAAATCAGGAGGAACAATTATGTTTGGACTCACACCTTATGAAAGAAATGATTTGTGGAATCCGTTCAGGGAATTTGAAAAGGACTTTTTCAAGGACTTTTCTTCAGTAAATCGCTGCCGTACAGATATCAGGGACGAGGGCGGAAAATATATTCTGGAATGTGAAATGCCCGGTTTCAATAAGGAGGACATAAAAATTGACGTAAACGGAAGCGTTCTTACCCTGTGTGCAGAGCATAAGTCAGAAAACGATGAAAAGAATAAAAACGGAGAATATATCCGCAGAGAAAGAAGCTACGGCTCATATTGCAGAAGCTTTGATATTTCAAATATAGATGAAAGCGCGATTGAAGCGGAGTATACAAACGGCGTTTTAAAGGTTACGCTGCCTAAAAAAGCTGAGCAGCAGCCGGAAACAAAGAGAATTGAAATAAAATAAGTAAACGGAGCGATGCATTCTCCGTTTTTTACGTATAAACTTGAGCTGTAAAACAAAATATCACCGTTACAGGCGTATGGAATGAATGAACTCCATACGCCTTTTCTCTTACCTGAAATCAAATAGGAGGTAACTCAAATATTATCTATTAGTTGGGGCATGAAGATTCGTAAGCTTTGCAAGAAGTTTGTATAGAGAAAATGTTTACTTTTACTTAATGGCAAATTGCATAAAAATGATATAGTAAATTATATAAATTTGTAGAAAATGCGTTGCAAATGCTCTAAATTTGGCAAAAAGTATTGCATTTAACACAATTATGGCGTATAATTTCATTAAAGTAATTTAATTATTTGTAATGATAAGGTATATATCAAACGAAAAAATAACGGAGGTTTAAAAATGGCTAAGATTATAAGTAAGATTGATGAGATAACCGGAAAAACAGAACAGGATCAAATTTTGAAAGAACAGTTTAGCTTTCTTCAAAAAATGGCGCAGGCAAAGTGTGAACAGTTCGAAGCAGAATTAAAAAGCATGTTTACAAGCGGTGGAACTTCTGAGTGTGAAGTAGTAGGAAATCGTGCGATAGCATATTACAAATGTCAGCATGTTGATATAAAAGCCGGATGTGGTACGGCAATAAGAGAAGCTATCAATATGTTTTTCAGCGGCGGAGATGATGTTAAAAACGGTTTTCAAAAAATTGTTGAAACTGCGCTTGACACATTGATCGGCAATACTTCAATGGGAGAGCATGAAGAAAAAATGTTTTTTGTTTACCCTGAAAACTTTGCTATTGTTCGTGTCGACGTTAAATGTTATAAATATTGTTTTTCTTCAAGCGGTGTTATTGCAAAGTCAGAAAACGTATTCTGCTACACAATGGCAAAATCTATTGTTGATCATACTAAACTCACAATAGATGAGCTGCTGTACATGGTAGTAGAAATGATTGGCGCTGAAAAAATAGATGAGGTTGAAGCATTTATCAAGCAGCTGAAAAGCATATGGAAAATGCTGGAGGATAAAAGCTCTGATGAAGTGATGAAGATAGCGTTAAATAATATAAACAAATAGCTGTTTGTTAAATAGAGCAGCTGTTAGTATATAATAATTTAAAGGAGTTGTGATTATGGAAAAGTCTATGATAACAAAACTGTCCCCTCCGTGGTATGAATACCACAGAAAAGTTCAGGCAATGTTCGGAAGAGATCCTGAAGTACATATCAAAGATTTGGATGATCTGGGCGATGGAAAATTCAGCTATATGATTTTGGTGTATAATAAGGAAAAGGCAGAGGCAATAAAAGCAATACTGCCGCAAAAAGTTGAAATGGGAAATGTTACGATCGAAACAGCAATTCTCGGACCGGAAGAAAATGAGGTAAAGCCTTCTGAAAAGTCTGTTACAGAAAATTATGAAGCAGCCTTTGCAGGAAATCCGATTTTTGAACAGGCTATAACAAGGGAGATTCTTTCCTTTGAAATGAATTATTGTATTTTCAAAAAGGAAGTAATTCAATTCTGGAATGATAATTTATCAGATTACTGCGGCAATTATAACGGTCTGGCATCGGATATAGCAAAGGAAATCTTTATTCCAACCGATATTCAGTTTTGTATTTCAGCAGAATAATTACCTTAACGCAGTTTGAACTTAAAGGTTCAAACTGCGTTGCATTTTATGCCGCAAATTCCGTAAATACGGGCTTTTTTGATACCCAAACGGCGAAAAAAAGAAGTTAAAAACCATAGA
>OGOK01000771.1_pt1 | contig 25941 bp, 18 predicted proteins | sample 1552661 | NCBI WGS metagenome assembly OGOK01 (sample SAMEA2580172, study PRJEB22360) | human gut metagenome | biome: human gut; feature: human-associated habitat; material: faeces | place: Denmark | collected 2008/2010
GGTTTTCGAACTGCGTGTCGTCGGCGTAGTCGGTCGTCAGCAGGGGCAGTTCCCGGTTGGAATTGATATACCAGGCGTTCAGCCCGAAGCGGTCGCCTTTCCCGGTGTTGTAGTAGACCTCCTGCAACACGTGCACGTCGTCGAACGCGCCGCTCTTGTTGCGTTCGGTGGGATAGTACGACCCGACGATGTTCATCTCGTCGTCGTAGATGTTCTCCTTCTTGTCGCGGTTGCGGTACTTGTAGTCGTTGGCCGAGGACTGGTAGACGGCGCGGGTTGATACCTGCCAGCGCTCGTCGCCCCATGTCAGGCGCAGGAATTCGTCGAAAGTACGGAACATGCCGATGCCCTGGATATATTGCAGCCCGAATCCGTCGGCCGCCGCCGGCGCAGTCGAGAGCTTCACCAGTCCGCCCAGTCCGCCGCCCGTCTCGCTGACCGACGAGGTTCCGTGGAGCAGCGAGGCGTCGTCGATGAAATAGGAGGGGATCATCGAAAAGTCGGTCATGCCCAGCATCGGGTTGTTGATGCGCATGCCGTTCCACGTCACCTGCGTATGCGACGGACCCGTGCCGCGGAACGATACCGTGGAGAGGGTCGCGCGGCCGTACTGCTTGACGAAAACCGGTGTGTTGAACGTCAGCGCGTCGGCCATCGAGAGGGCGATGTTCTCCTTGAGGATCGCCGAGTCGAGTTTCGTCTCCTCGACGCCGATGCTTTTCATCGGACGCCGGCCCCAGACCGGAACCTCCCGGATGGCGATGGCGCCTTTCCCGCGCCACTCCCCCGCGCCGGCGTTCTGCGGGGTTTCCGGCACGTCGGACGGCGCCGGCTCGCCCTGCGCCCGCAGCAGCGCCGGAAACAGCAGCATCCAAAGAAACAAGGCGGTTGTTTTCATGCTCTCCGGTTATTTCCAGCAAAACGCTCCGGGCGCGACGCCCACGTGAAATTCGTCGACAGGCTCGCCCTTGGCCGTATAGCGGTAGACGACTCCCTGCTGCTGGTAGTCGACGGCGTCGGCAACGTACACGTCGCCGTTGGTCGGATCGACCGTCAGTCCGTAATATTTGGTCTCCCTGTATTCGAGGAACGGGCGCACCGGAAGCTGCTCCCCGGCGACGGGCATGCGCCAGACGTCCCGGTCGATCCAGTAGAGCGTGTCGCGCGTGCCGTTGAGCTGCATCTCCGACGGGGAGTCCCCCTTCCGGAACCGGAACTGCTTCTCCACGGAGAACGTTTCGGCGTCGATGCGGTACAGCGACGGGGCTTCATATCCGTAGGGGCTGCCCTCGTAGCCGCCGTCGGTGACGGTCCACAGCTTGTTGTTCCGGTCCATCGCCAGCGACGCGGGCTGGATGCCGACGGTCAGCTGACCGACGACCCGGTCGGTCTCGGTGTCGATTTTGAGGATACGGTTCTGGTAGGACCAGCAGTTCACGAAGACGTATTTGCCGTACTGCACCATCTGCTCCGTGGAGCCGGATTCCGCCGTCATGTCCGGGCACTCGATATATCCCGTGATTTCGTAGCGTTTGGGGTTGACGATGAAGATGCGGTTGTCCCAGATCTGCGTGACGTAGGCCTTTTCGTCCGAAACGAAATGGATGTACCGCGGCGAGGTGAGGTTGGTGATGCGTCCCACCTCGCGGAAGGTGTCGGGGTCGACGGCGAAAACGACATGCGAATTGTTCACCGCGATCCATCCCACGCCGTTGTGCAGGGTCATCGACTGCGCCACGTCGCCCAGCTTGAAGGCGTTGGCCCGGTGGAAAACTTCGTTTTCGACGGTTTTCGTTTCCGGGTCGTAATACGACAGCGTGGCGTTTCCGTACTGGAACATGCCCTCGTTGACGATGAACAGCCCCCGTTCCGTCGCCGAGAAATCCTCCGTGCGGCCGTAGTCCCACTTCATGCAGCCGCCGAGGGCGGAGAGGCATAAAGCCGCGGGCAGAATCTGTCGTAAGAATCGTTTCATGCGTTGCGGTCGGGAATGGGGTTATCGGTTGAGGTTCTCGTCGACGGCCATTCCGGCGACTTCGGTCGAGAGTTCGCCCAGTCCTCCGGCGCTGCCGTTGATGGCGCTCTGCACCTTGATGAAATCAATGTAGCGCAATCCGGCGGGCTGTCCGTCGGGCGTCATGGCGTTGCTGATCTTGAACCAGGTCTTGCCGGTTTTGGACGAAGATTCCAGATTGTCGCTGCCCGCGTTGTCGACGTACCCCCATTCGAACGAGTTGTTTGACCAGTCTCCGCCTGGGGTCTGCGTGGTGTTCTGCCGCAGGCCCGTGCCGTAATAGGTATGGGACTCCTCTTCGAGCCACAGGGGATAGTAGTAGTCCTGCGCATGGAACTGTCCCAGATAGGCTACCTGCCCGCTCCGGCCCAGATTGTCGGTCCATTTCACCCCCTGGCGAGGCCCGGCGGGTCTGTAATAGGTCACCGCATACTCCTGGACGGTCCATTCGCCGCCCGTTTCGCTGCCCCGGAGTTCGTACCATTCGTCGTCGGGCTTGCCGTTGCCGTTGACATCCTGCATCACCCACACGACGCCCGGCTCGTTGCTCCCTTCGAACTGGTTGCCGGGGATCGAAAAGTCGTATTTGCCCTTGTTCTCCACGCTGTGGTCGAAGGCGAGGATCACGTAGCCGCCGAAGTTGCCGAGCGAGACGAACTCACCCTTTTTTAGCCGGTTCTCGGCGTAGAGACGGGCCTCTTCGAAGCTCTTCTGGCCGGTGTATCCGGCCATGCCCGTTTCGTTGACGAACTGTCCGGGCGCGGGCAGGAATTCGAGCACCCGGTTCGACGCGGGCTGTCCCGTCGTCGTGATGACGCGCTCCGATTCGCGTTCGTAGCAGGTCACCCGGAGCGTTTTCTCGGTGATTCGCTTCGACGATGCGCGCGTGATGTGGCGCGAGAGGGGTGCGGCCGGGCTTTCGTCCGTGTCCGTCACCCGGAAGGTGACCTCGTATTCGCCCTCCTTCTCCGGCGTGAAGGCGAACATGCGTTGGGTTGCGTCCTCCTGCAAGACGCCGTTCACGTACCATGCATATTCCGGCCCGACGGCGTCGCTCACCTGCGGCCGCAGGAACAGCGTCCGCCCGAGCGATACGCTCTTCACCAGCGGGTCGGCCAGGTAGGAGGAGGGGATGAACGCGATGCGGACCGGAATGACGTCCACGACGTGCACGGCAACCGTTTTCTCGGCCGTGCCGTCCTCGTTGGTCACCGTCAGCCGCAGGGAGCAGTCTCCCGGTTGGGTGGGCATGAAGATGTAGTCCTTTTCGGTGGAGACCGGTACGGACGAGTCGTCCAGATACCATTCGTAACGGGCGTTTTCGCCGTTCTGCACCTCCGGTGCGAACGTGTATTCCCGTCCCGTGAGCACGTATAGCCCCGTCGGCGGCACGATGAGCGAGATGACGGGGGGAGCGAGCCGGTTCACGTCGATGCGCGCCTCCTTCTCGTCGTATCCCGCCCGGTTTTCGACCCGCAGGGTCACATAGACGCGGCCTTCCTCGTTGAACACGTATTCGAACACGCGCGCCGTGGAAACGACCTCGTCGTCGATCGTCCAGCTGTAAGCGGCCTCTCCCTCGTTTTCCACGGTCGGCGTGATCGTCACCGCGCGGCCGATCTTGGCCGCGTAGACGCCTGTCTCGCTGTCGAGGGTGATTCGGGGTTTGCTGTCCGGCAGCGTAATCTCTCCGTCCTTGTTGCAGGCTGCGGCCGCCAGCGCTACCGAGAGCAGCGCCGGTATCGCCGTCCGTCCGGCATGACTGAAAAAACAGCTCATATCCTCTTCGTTTAAATCGTTCAACCAATCTTTGCGGATGTTCCGGAGATCCGCATTCGTGCCGTGCGCACGGCATGCGTCCGGCCGGAATTTCGCAGTAGCCTGATTTTACATTCGGGGATATGCCGGAAACCGTTTTTCCTGCCGATCACGATCCATTTCCCCCTGGATTGTAAAACCATTGCAGCGGCAGGTCTTCTGACTCGTTCCGGTCCCGACGCCTTCCCGGTCGCGTGAAAACCAGTGGCAAGAGATTGTCGGGGTCTGATGTGCCGCTTCGGCGGCAGGAACTTACAGCAGAGGGAACTGTTGCCGATTTTCACGGCATTCCCTTTTAATCGCCCGGGGCCGGGGGCCTCGTTCGGCGAACCGTTGCGCAGCAAAGGTATGGAAAAAAGATGAAAAAGAAGACGCGCCGGTCGAATTTTATGCCGGCGGCCTGCCGAAGGTCCCGCCGCCCGGGGTTCATTTCCGGTCGTTTCCGGGGACGGAACAGCTGCGCCGGCCGGGAGGCGGACGCCTGCGCGCAGTTGCTCTCTCCTGACGCCTGAAAACGAAAAAGTCTTACATGTCGTTGACACATAAGACTTTTTGCAGTGGTCGGCGTAATCCGTTCCTTCTCTCTCACGCCTCCTGGAGCTGAATCCGAGATTTGAACTCGGGACCCCTTCATTACGAGTGAAGTGCTCTACCGCTGAGCTAATTCAGCCTTTCGGGAACACCGAGGTTCCCTTTGGGACTGCAAATATCTGAAAAATATTTTTTTCTCGCAACAATTTTGCGAAAATTCTCGCTTTTCTTGCTATATTCGCGCTAAAACTGACCCGAAACTGTTTTACGATGATTACTTTTCTGGTGTGCCTGGCGTTGCTGGTGACCGCATATTTCACGTATGGACGCTATCTGGAACGGCTCGTCGGCATCGACCCGGCGGCCCGGACGCCTTGCAGCCGTCTTTACGACGGCGTGGATTACGTGCCCCTGCCGAGGTGGCGCATTTTCCTGATCCAACTGCTCAACATTGCGGGGCTCGGCCCGATTTTCGGCGCCGTGCTCGGTGCGGCCTACGGGCCGGTGGCGTTTCTGTGGATCACCTTCGGCGGCATCTTCATGGGTGCGGCGCATGACTTCATCGCCGGGGTCATCTCGCTGCGCCACGACGGCGCGAGTCTTCCCGAGACGGCCGGGGTCTACCTCGGCGGCGGCATGAAGATCGTCATGCGGCTCTTTTCCGCCGGGCTGATGATCCTCGTCGGTGCGGTGTTCCTCTCGCAGCCCGCATCGCTCGTCGCGGCCCGCCTCGACGTCCCGTCGCTTGAAGGCATCGCTTTCGGCGGATTCTCGTGGCTGCTGCTGATCGTGCTGGGCGTGATTCTCGTCTACTACATCGCCGCCACGCTGCTGCCCGTCGACAAGATCATCGGCCGCATCTACCCGGTCTTCGGCTTCGCGCTGCTGTTCATGGCCGTCGGCATCCTCGTCGTGCTGCTTTTCGGCGGCGAATACACCATTCCGGAATTCACCTCCTTCGAAAACTGCATCGCCGATGCGAAGGCCTTCCCGATCGTCCCGATGCTCTTCACGACCATTGCCTGCGGCGCCATTTCGGGCTTCCACGCCACGCAGTCGCCGCTGATGGCCCGCTGCATGCGCAACGAACGCGAGAGCCGCTCGGTCTTCTACGGCGCGATGATCTCCGAGTCGATCATCGCCCTCGTCTGGGCCGCCATTGCCATGGCCTTCTGGGGCGACGTCGCGGGACTGAACGGCGCCATCGCCGAATACGGCGGCCAGGCGGCCGTGATGATCGACGTGATCGCCAACAAGACGCTGGGCCCGGCGCTGGCCGTCTTCGTGATCTTCGGCGTAGTGGCCTGCGCCATCACCTCGGGCGACACGGCCTTCCGCTCCGCGCGGCTGATCGTCGCCGACTTCATGGGCGTCGAGCAGCGCACGCTGCGCAAACGCATCTATATCTGTATTCCGCTCTTCGCGCTGGGACTTCTGATCATCTTCGGACTGCCGTTTCAGACCATGTGGAGCTATTTCGCGTGGATGAACCAGACGCTTGCAGCCGTGACGCTCTGGATGATCGTCGCCTACCTCCGCCACCGGGGGCGCGCCGTGTGGGTGGGGCTGATTCCGGCTCTCGTTATGACGTATGTCTGCGCCAGCTATATCTTCGTTTCACCGCTGATGCTGGGCATGCAGAACCGTACGGCGGCTTACCTGCTGGGCGGGGGCGTGACGTTAGCGGTCCTTGTCGCCATGATTTTCAAACTCAAAGACAACGATGCAAAAGGCATATCTTGAACCTACGCCCGACCAGACTTTCGAGGTGGTCGGCGAAGGACCCTGTAATTTCGTGAAAGTCCTCGCCCGGTCCCGCGAGATGCAGGCCGCCGGCGATATAGAAGGAGCCTGCAACGAGCGTTTTCAGGCCTTCCAGCGTCTTGCGGAGCTGATTCCCGAGGACGAGGAGATCAATCTCGAATGGAACCACCGCAATTCGCGCGCGGCGCTCGAACTGATCTTCGCCTCGGCCATCGACCACTTCCTGATCAACGATTTCGAGATGTCGGCGGCACTGCTCGAAATGCTCCTCGAACTCGACCCCGAGGACCATCTGGAGGGGAGCGAACTGCTGGCCTTCGACTACCTGGCCATGGACGAGCAGGAGCTGTTCGACGAGGTGATCAACGACGTGTCGGACAAGCATCCGGGGCGTGAGGTGCTGCTGCTGTGGTCGGCCTTCCGCCGTGACGGACGATTGCCCGAAGGGGAGTTGCAGCGATTCCGGACGCATTTTGCGCCCTTCTTCGCCGAATTTACCGCCGACGAGCATCCGGCCGACGAAGCGTATCTGCGCGACATCGGGAGCGAACGACCCTCGCCTGCCGCGCAGGCCCGCGAACTGTGGCTCCAGACCGAGAATCTCTGGGTGCTCTGGCCCGGCTTCATCGACGCCCTGCGCGCCGCCCGCTGACGGGCGCCCGCGTGCCGGAGGGCGAAGTCCCTGTCCCGCAAAACAGAATCGCAGCCCGGATTTCCGGACTGCGGTTTTTTGTCGTACCCTCCTCCCTGCGGCCGGGGACCTACGCTTTCTCTCCGTTCATCAGCTTGTTGAAGCAATGGCGGCAGATCGGTTCATAGCTGTCCTGTGCGCCCAGCATCACCTGCTTTTCGTCGCTCGTAAGGCGGTGCGAATGGTGGGCGAGGTTGCCGCAGCGGACGCAGATGGCGTGAACCTTGGTGACGTACTCCGCCGTTGCCATCAGCGCGGGCATCGGGCCGAACGGCTTTCCGGTGTAGTCCATGTCCAGCCCCGCGACGATCACGCGCACGCCGTTGTTGGCCAGCCGGCGGCACACGTCGACGATGCTTTCGTCGAAGAACTGCGCCTCGTCGATGCCCACCACGTCGACGTCGGCGGTCATCAGCAGGATGTTCTGCGGCGACTCGACGGGGGTGGAGCGGATGGCGTTCGCGTCGTGCGACACGACCTCCTCCTCGGAATAGCGCACGTCGATCCGGGGTTTGAAAATCTCGACCCGCTGGTGGGCGAATTTGGCTCGTTTCAGGCGGCGGATCAGCTCCTCGGTCTTACCCGAGAACATCGAACCGCATACGACTTCGATCCAGCCCTTGCGGCTGGCATTTTCTAAAAACATAAGTGTAAATAACTCTTTTTTTGTTTATCAGGTTCGCCGCAGCTCCGAAGGAGTCGGTTTCCGCGGCTTATGTTTCGGCGCAGATAATTCCCCTGCCTCCCCCTCCTCCCCTTGAAAAGGGGTGACTTTGACCCCGAGGGTGTCCTGTCCGGGAGCCTCCGCAGGGCTGTCTTGTGGGGCCGGCATACAAAGATAACCGGTTTTTTCTTTTCTGCAAAGCGAAACCGGGGCTATGACGCCCCGGCGGTTCCCGAAAAACGATCCGGCCCTCCCGCGAGGGGAAGGCCGGATGCGGAACGTGCCGTGCCGGGCGGATCGTCAGTTCGATGTGGGGAACTTGTAGGCCACGGCCACGGGTTTTTCGCAGATGCCGACATACTCCTTCACCTTCTCCATCGTCTTCAGACTGTAAACGTAGAGGCTGCCGGGCTTGCGGCCGGTCGCCGTCGGGTTGTAGGTGGCGATCAGCAGCTGGTCGTCGTCGACCACCGCGGAAGAGGTCGACGGTACGGCGTTCGTGCAGATGTCCATGATCTGTTCGCCGTCGGGCAGCGTGATGTCGGGCTTGGCCCCTTCGGCGGGAACGACCGGGTCGACGCCTGTCATCGCCCAGTGATAGATTTTGTTGTCGTAATCGTAGTAGGCGTTTCCGTTGAGCTTCGTCGTGACGATCCGGGTGTTCGCATTCATCAGCATCGGCTGCACCTCGTCGTAGGTCTTGATTTCGGTCGGACTCGAAAGCGATGAACTGGTGCTGATGATTTTGACGGTTTTCGGCGCCCCTTCGATCGTACGGGCGATGCAGTAGTATTTGGAAGCGTCGTACTGTCCCGCCCCGATGCGGCCCGCTGCCATGTTGATGAATTCATACCCGTCGGGTGCGGCGTATCCCGCGATTCTCGAATTGGGGAATCCGGTGATTCCGGCCTCGGAGAACATGAGGATGTCGCGCACTCCGGCGGTTTTCGAGGCGAACAGTCCCTGCCGGCCGTATCGTGCGGGGAAGGGCGTTTCCCGCACGATGAGCATGTCGGTCGAGAATTCGTAGCGGTAGGCCCTCTCGTCGTCGCCGATCAGATAGGCCCAGTGAGCGGTTCCCGACGTTCTTTCGCCCAGAATCTCTCCGGTGCGGACTCCGTATTCGTCCATCCCCTTCATGCGATAGGTGACGCTCAGCGTCACGGGGTCGAGGCGGTAGATCGAGCCTTCGTCGTCGCCCGAGGAGATCAGAATTCCCGAAGCGTATCCCGGCGAGGAGAATACGTAGACGTCGCGCAGGCTGCGGAAGTCGTATTCCGGGTTGATCGTCAGCAGATTGTCCCAGATCTCCTGGGCGCCTTCGGCCTCCTCCTGCGGAGAGCGTTTCTTGACGAAGGCGAGCGATCCGGCGCCCTCGTCGTCGTTGCAGAGGATCAGAAAACCTTCGTCGAACCCGGCCTGCACGCGCAGGTCGTAGTAATGGAATCCGATGCTTTCGCCGTTGTCGATCCGCAGGCGCAGCACGTAGCTGCCGGCCTTGTCGAAGGCGTAGTCGAGCGTCGGCGAACTGGAAATGAACGTCGTGTCGACCATGCCGGGGAAGTCTCCCGCAGGTTTTCCGTAGGACCATTCGTAGACGAGGTCCTGCCCGCTTTCGCTCTCCACGCGGAGTTTGTCGAGGTGGAGCGTTTCGGTAGCCTTGGCGTAGATGGTCCGGTCCAGACCGCTCACCGTGATCGGGGCCAGCTCCCGGTACTCCTCTTTGTCGAGTCCGTAGCAGGAGGCCAGTGCGATTCCGCAGCAGAGCGGCAACAGATATTTCGCAAGTTGTTTCATGGCGCTTTCGGTTAATAGTTATTTGCCGGGTCTCTCCAGCCGCCTGTCGTTACGTTGACGCTTCCGGTCGTATAATACTCCAGGTCGGGGTAATTGGTCGAATAGTAGTCGAACAGCGGGCAGAGCACGTAGCGGAGCCAGGCCATCTTGTGGGGGTTCTGCCGGTTGACCATGAATCCCATGCTCATGCGCAGCTGCTGTCCGTTGAGTCCCGTGTAGTAATCGTTGTCGATGTTCTCGCCGTACTGTTCGACCATCGACGCGTAGAGCGTCGGGTTGCTCTCCGCGATTCCGTGGTAGAGTTCCAGCAGTTTCCGGTATTTGTCCTGCCGGAATTCGCCCGTGTACTGATACCACTGCTGGGTGGCGGAGTAGTACCACCAGTAGGGGCAGGCGGCGGTTCCGTCCGAGATCAGGAACCGGTAGACGTTCCGGGGCACGCCTTCGAACTCTTCGTTCTGGGCGATCTGGAGCACCAGCGACGCGGTTTTCGTCATAATCTTCTCCGTGCGCTTCAGCGTCACGTCGATCTGCCCTTCCACGGAGCCGGCCGGGACGATGAGCCTGTCGATCGTGTAGTCTTCGTTCTCGACGGCGTCGATCAGCTCGCGCTGTACGCCGCCCGTGGTGTAATTCGAGGTGGTGTCGTGAATGGCCCTTACCTCGAACGTCCGGTCGCGGTCTGCCGGCATTCCCAGCAGGGTCACGGTTACGGTCTTCTTGACCTCTTTCACCGATTCGTCGAGCAGGGCGAACGAAAAGTCGGTCGAGAGATACTGGTCCAGACTCGGATAGTTCTCGTATTTGAAATAGAGTTTGTCCTTCTGCGACGTGTCGTACATCAGCCACGTGTCGGAACAGGAGGCGAATGCCGCGACGGTTCCGGTCAGGACGGCTATTTTGAAAATGAGGTTTTTCATAAGTCTTGCGTTATTGTCTGTAATTGTCCTCTACGCTCTGCGGGATGGGCATCGTGTAGGTCGCGTCGTCGGTTCCCGCGAAATTGCCTCCCGGTATCGCGATGTCCAGCTGCAATCGTTTCATGTTGAAGAAATCCTCGCCGTCGGCGAAAAACTCCTTCCGGCGTTCGTTGATGATGTTGTTTTCGGTGATTTTGCCCGTTTCGCGCTCGGCGAAAGGCGTCAGGTCGCGTGACTTCACCACGTAGTCGAGGTATTCCGTCGCCTTGTCCGGGTCCTTCGTGAGGTTGGCTTCGGCCACGATGTAGTACATTTCGGGAATCCGGATCAGACTCGGTCCGGGGATTGATTTGCCGCTGTACGTGGGGTTGCTCTCTCCCTGGGCGTACATCTTGTTGTAGTGCTTGATGCACCACGAATTGCCCGTGTCGAACCAGGTCGAGTAACGCTTGTCCGTGCCGGCCAGGTCGGTGGAGTAGATTTCGGAATACTGGCTGGAGAGCGCAAGGGTTCCGCCCTGGTAGATGTGATTCCGGTAGAAGTTGTAGGTGTACTGCGTCGAGTAGAGCCCGAAGACGGTCTCCTGCATGTTGAGCGTGCCGGTCTCCACGGCGTTCCAGGCCTCGGCGGTCGTCATCAGCGGGAATTTGCCGCTGTCGATCACCTTCTCGGCGTAATCCTCGGCCAGGTCCAGTTTGCCCATCGTCCAGTAGGCGCGGGCCAGCAGCGCCTGTACCGCGTAGAGGTTCAGGTGCGTGATGCGGCAGCTCGTGAAGCCGTCGGAGGCGTTGTTGCGGGTCGCCGTCACCAGTTCCTCGTCCGCCGCGAGGTATTTCTCCGCCTCGGTCAGGTCCGCGACGATCAGTTCGAACACCTTGTCCAGCGAACTGTACGGGGTGACTTCGATGCCGTATGTGGTCACGTAGGGAATGGCCTTGGCTTTGGCCGCGGCGTCGCCCGATGCGAACGGCACGGCGAAGATGCGGGCCATTTCGAAATGGAGGTAGGCGCGCAGCGCCAGCAGTTCGCCTTTGTAGAGCCGGATGTGGCGGAATTCGTCGTCGGATTTGGGCAGGACGTGCATCAGCGCCTTGTTGACGTATCCGATGGCCTTGTATCCGTTGATCCAGAGGTTTTCGGCTACCGTGATGGCGTTTTCGTGCTCCCACAGGCGCTGTACGACGTAGGCCAGGTTGTCGCTCTGGCTGATGGTGAAGTTGCCGGTCATCAGCTCCGGATAGGCGAACGTGAGCGCGTAGGCGAAGAGGTTCTTGTTGGTTCCCATCTCGGTATAGATGCCGTAGATGGCGTCTTCGCAGCCTTCGGCCGTCGAGAAAAGCTCCTTGTCGGTCACTTCCGATTTGGGATTGACGTCGAGATACGCCTCGCAGCTGCCCAGCAGCAGCGGCAGGGCCAGCAGGATGTAGCTGTATTTTTTCATTCGTTTCATGGTCTCGGCAATATTAGAACGTGGGACGGAATGTCAGGTTGATGGTGCGGCAGTAGGGGTAGCTCGTACCGCGTTCGTACTTGACGGTCGAAAAGCGTACGATGTCCGATACGCCGACACCTACGGCCAGACGCTTGAATCCGAGCCGTTTGAGGAATTTCGGCTGGAATTCGTAGGTGAGCGTTGCGCTCGAAAGCCACAGTTCGTTGAGCCGCTCCACGAAACGCTCCGAGTTGTGCGGGGTCGTCGAACGCCGCTCCTTGATGGCGAGGTAGCGCGACAGGTCGCCCGGGTTCTTCCAGCGGTCCGTAAAGGCGCGTTCGTCGACGTTGTAGCGCGGGTCGATGTCTTCCACCTTCTCCCAGAGGGTTTTGTTGTAGGTGTCGCCGCCGAAGGTGTAGCTGAAGACGAAGTTCAGCGACCATCCCTTGTAACGCAGCGTGTTGAGCCACGTGCCTTGCAGTTTGGGCTGCGTGTTGCCCACGACCACCTCGTCCTCGGCGTCGTACTTGAAGGTGTATTCGCCGTTTTTGTTGATGAAGATTTCCTGTCCCGTGGCGGGGTCGATACCGGCCGAACGCACGGCGTAGATGTCGTACTGCGAGCCGCCTTCCCGGAAGCGCAGTTTCAGCGGGTTGTCCTCTTCGAGCTGATAGGCGGTGTTCTTCAGCTTGTCGCTGATCTGCTTGATGCGGTCCTTGACGTGCGAACCGTTGATGACGCTCGTCCACGCCCAGTTCTTGTTGCGGATCACCTGCCCCGCCACCGAGAAGTCGTAACCTACGTTCTGGTTCTCGCCGAAGTTCACGACGATGTCCTCTGAACCGGTCGACGCCGGGAGGGGAATCGTCATCAGCTGGTCCTTGGTGGTGTTGCGGAAGTAGTCGAAGCTCATCACCAGCCGTTCCTTGAAGAGCGTGAGGTTGATGCCGAAGTTGTTCTTCAGCACGCGCTGCCACTTCAGCTCGGGGTTGCCCATGCGGATCGGCACGGTTCCCACGCCGGTGTAGTAGATGTTGCTGTTGCTGTACTTGTAGGTCGTGATGGCCTGATAGGGGCTGCCGGTGGTCTGGCCGTTGTATCCCCACGACCATTTGAGGCGGATCACGTCGATCCATTCGACGTTTTCGAGGAACTTCTCCTTGTGGAGGTTCCACCCCAGGCCGAACGACCACATCGGGGCGAACCGGTTCTCCTTGCCGTAGGCCGACGATCCCGACGTGCGGTAGGAAACGTCGGCGAAGTACCGGTTCCGGAAGTAGATGTTGCCGCTGGCGAAGAAGCCGACCTTTGCCAGCAGCGTCTCGGTTCCGCTCGGGAGGTTCGAGGAGTCGTATCCCAGGGCGTATTTGATGTCCGAGAGGTTGTCCTTCAGGAAACCCATCGCCGTGATGTAGGAGGTCGTGGCGTTGGTGTGCTGGATGTCGCTTCCGGCGTTGATCACGAATCCCGAGCCTTCCTGTCCGATGTTGCGGCCGTAGTTGAGCACGATCTTGCCGTCGTAGTTGAACGCCTTGCCCGTGCCCAGTCCGTAGAGACCGCGCTTGGCCGGGTCGTTCTCGCCGAGGAACTGTGCATCGTCGGGCGAAACGTATTTGTCCGACTGGCTGCTCTTGACGTCGATGTTGAACTGTCCCGAGACGTAGAAATCCTTGGTCACGTACCATTTGGCGTCGACCGTGTTGCGGAGGGTCTGGTTGCGCGAGGTGCTGAAACTCGAAAGCGTGGCATTGTAGAGCGGGTTGGCCTGGTAGCCTTCGCTCGTCGTCGAGGTGTCCTCGGGGTCGAAATAGAAGGCTTTGACCAGCTCGCCGTACTCGTCGTAGGGCGACTCGTAGGGGTTGAGTTTCGTGTAGGCGCTGAATTTGCCGTAGGGCGAATCCGTTGCGTCGGTCAGCGTGTAGTTGGCCGTGTAACGGAGCGTGAGCTTGTCGCGCATGTGGTAGCCTATCGAAAAGTTGAGCGTGTAGTTGCGGCGGTTGTCGCCCTTCATGACGCCGTACTTGTCGCTGAAGCGCAGCGACGCGCGGTAGTCGATCTTCTGTGCGCGGCCGCTCAGCGAGAGCGAGTGAGTGTGGCTGAACGGTACGCGCAGCGGGGCGCGTATCCAGTCGGTGTTGACGCCCCGGCGGACGTTCTGCAATTTGTAGGCGTAAGCCTTGTCCATCGCGCCGTTGTCCGATTCGTAAAGCCCGGCCAGGCGTTCCAGTTCCAGTTTCTGCGCCGCGTTGCAGAGGTTCATCGAACTCAGGTCCGGGATGCTCAGCTCGGGCACGAAGTTGTAGCTCAGGCGGGGTTTGCTGTCGGTCACCTGCTGGCGTTCGATGACGATTACGCCGTTGGCCGCCCGGTCGCCGTAGACGATCGAGGCCTGCGCGTCCTTCAGGACGTCGATGCGCTCGATTTCGTACATGTCGAGGTCGTACAGCTCTTCCATGCTGATTTCGGCGCCGTCGAGGATGATCAGCGGGTTGTTGTAGGCCTTCTCCTCGGCCGAGGTGGCGATGGAGTTCGAGCCGCGGATCAGGATTTCGGGAATGGCGTTGGGGTTCGAGCCGAGGGCGTTGTTCTGTACGACCACCATGCCCGGGGTCACGGCGCTCAGGGCCGACATCAGGTTGGTGTTCGAGATGGCCACGAGGTCTTCGCCCTTGATCGAGGTCACCGAACCCGTATAGGTGCTCTTGTTGCGGGTGAACATGCCGTTGACCACCACGTCGTCGATGCGCGTGCCGCCCTCCTTGAGGGTGACGTTCAGGCCCTTCGCCGAGCCGGTGATGATCACCTGCTGGGTCTCCATGCCCAGGAACCCGACTTCGAGGACCGCAGGGCTGGTCTTGGTCGAGAAGGAGAAGGTGAACTGGCCCTTTTCATCGGTCGAGACGCCCTGTCCCGAGCCGCCTTTCAGAATGACCGATGCGCCGGGGAGCACCGTCTTGCCGGCGTCGCGCACGGTTCCGCTCACGGTGAACTTGCGCATCTTGACCGTCGAGTCGTAGACCAGCACGACGTTGTTCTCGATGGCGTATTTGAACGTCGACCCGGCGATGCACTTGTCGAGCAGTTCGTGTACGGTGACTTTCTTGAATTCGCCGCTCACGGCCGGGAGCCGGCGGATGTCTTCGGGGTCGTAGGCGAATTTGATGCCTGTCTTCCGGGTGATTTCGTCGAGCACCGCCGTCGCGGGTCTCTCCGTCAGCGTGACGGTGAGCGTCGCGTTCAGGTTGATCGGTTCACCCCCCCCCCTGCGCCCGGGCCGTAGCGGCTGTGCAGCATAACAAGCCCACGACCAGCGACAGCCGCAGCGCACGGCTGAAAAGTTGTAGAATTCTTTGCATGTGTTTGGGTTTTAGGCAGACCGGCCGGGGCGGCCGGTCTGCTCGGGTTTTAGTTCTTCTGTGACGGGAACAGGCTGCGTTCGAGTACGTAGATCATGCCCTGGTAGTGGGCGCGGGTCTCTCCCGTAGCGCTTTTCACGCGCGAACGCAGCAGTTTCAGGATTCGGTCGTTGACGTTGACGAACAGCGCGCGCGACTCGTCGATCGACCGCAGTTGCACGTTGTACTGCCAGCCGTAGCCCGACGACAGGGCGTCGCTGTTCCAGAGCTGCGAGGCGACGTATCCCTTGCCATGCTCCTCTTCGGCCTCGCGCAGCGGGCCGAGGTAACGCTCCACGATGCCGCTCCGGTCGAGACCCATCAGCGCGATCTCGTCCACCGAGGGTGCGTAGGCCTCCGTGATGCCGCCCAGCTTCATGCGCTTGGCCTCGCTGGAGGCGACGTCCGCGGCCGCGTCGACGAACATCCGCTGGATGAGCCGCTCCGACGGCGACACCGGGCGTCCCTTGATCGTGCTTTCGAAGACGATGTTGTAGAGGTCGTCCATATACTCCTGCGGCGTGTAGGGATCGTCGGCGATGTGCGACGAGAGCGTGATGTTCTTATAATAGGTGAAGAACGCGCGGCAGAAGTTGAAGCGCAGGATGAACGAGAGGTCCACGTGCAGCGGCAGTTTTTCGGTCAGCGCGGGCTGTTCGAGCCATGCCGAGTCCTTCATCTGCGCAAGCACCCATTTCAGCGATGCGCGCTGCAACTCCTTCGGGACGGAAACGGCCTGCGGACCGCCCGCCGTGTTGCTGTTCACGTCCGTGAGGTAGATGCCGCCCACGTTGAGCATCACGGCGTTCACGTAGCGCGCGAACTGTCCGGCCGCGGCCTCGTAAAGCTCCGTGCGGATTTTCAGGTCGGGGTCCTCCTCGTCGGTGATCCACTCCTCCATGTGCGAAAGGACGTATTTGAGGTTGCCGATGCCGTAGTCGCCGGCCTTGATGTGGTCGTCGCCGAGGTCCTCCTCGATGGCGGTGGGGTCGTAGCGGGCGATCACCTGCTGGCGGCCGTAACGGTAGATCGGGTCGCCGACCTTCTCGTCGATCCATCCGCGGATGGTCTTCTCCTCGTCGAACATGTCCTTCTTGTCGGGTAGCGGCGTGTAGGCGTATTTGATGACGTAGTCGTCATAGGGTCCGAGGTCCGGCGGGGTGAGTTTCACGCCCTTGTCGCCCGGCTGGGCCACGTAGTTGAAACGCGCGTAGTCCATGATCGAGGGGGTCGTGCCGTGCTGCTGCGTGAACGATGCGCTGCGGAGCGAATCCACGGGGAAGGCGCTCGATGCGGCCATGTTGTGCATCAGTCCGAGGCAGTGTCCCACCTCGTGGGCGAGGATGTACTCCAGCGACTCCTGGAATACGTCGTCGGGCAGCTCCTTGCCGCGCACGCGCTCGTCGACCTGTGCGGTCTGCACGAAACGCCAGTTGGCGGCCAGCTTCACCACGTCGTTGTACATCAGCACCGAGGCGTTGATGATCTCGCCCGAGCGGGGGTCGACCCACGAGGGTCCCATGGCGTTGGCCACGGCGGCCGGGACGTAGCGGATGCAGGAGTATTTCAGGTTGTCGGGATCGAATTCGGGATCGTCCTTCGGGAAGTCCTCGATGTGCATGACGTCTTTGAATCCGATCTTCTCGAAGGCCTTGTTCCAGCGCAGCACGCCGCGGCGGATCGGTTCGCGCCACAGCGCGGGGAACGCGTCGTCGAGGTAGAAGACGATCGGCTTGACCGGCTCCACGAGTTCGCCGCGTTTCCAGGCCTCCAAGTCTTTGGGCTGGATGTTCCAGCGGTTGATGACCGAGAAATCCTCGATCTTGTCCTTCTTGCCGTTGATGCGCGACATGTCGGTCAGGAAGATGCCGATGCGCGAATCGGCCAGGCGGGGCCGCATCGCCTCTTCGGGCAGCAGCAGGATCGTGCGCGTGACCTTCACGGTCATCGGCTCGTCCTTCTTGATGACCATCAGGCCCAGCAGATCGGCCGTCACCGAGTAGGAGAGATAGGATTTGACGGTCACGTTGTCCTCGAAGGACTTGATCTGGTCGATCACCGAACCTTCGGACTTGAACTTGCCCGTGATGTTCACCACGCCGCCCTTGGTGCTTTTGATCGGGGCGAGCAGTTCGTTGTCGCCCGAGAAGAACTTGGTCATTTCGATCACCATTGCCGAGCTGTCGCGGTTGTAGCAGACCAGCGGGTAGGAGTGCATGATCGGCGGGAGGGTGCTCCGGCCGATGGCCTTGGACATGTGGGGATCGTTCGTGTCGTGAACGGGCGGCACGACGGCCTGCGAGAGGTAGATCGTCGTGTCGATGCGCGTGAACTTGACGTGGATGGGGTCCGTGGGTTTGTAGCCGATGGTCCCGAGGTTGGTGTCGCTGGCCTCCGAGATCGTGGAGGCGATCAGCATTTCACGGCCGATCGTCTTGAGGGGGACCTCCACGTAGAGCTTTCCCTTGAGCTTGTGGAGCGTCAGGAAAGGCCCTTTGGCGGTGAGGCACGATTTGTCGTTGACGAACATTTTGGTGTACTTGTCGACTTTGGGTTTGGCGACCTCCTCGGTTTTCGATTTTTTCTTTTTGGATTTCGAGGCCGCCGCCCCCGACGCCGGGGCGATCAGAAGTCCTGCCGCCAGGAGCAGGACGCAGAGTTTGGATAGTGAACGCATATAAGTAAAATTGGTGAATAGACGTATTTTTGTAAGTATATAACGTGTTTAAGTTTCAGAATGTTAAGAAAAAATCGTTTTGTCGTATGATTTGTTTTTGCCGATATCCTGTTCGGGTGCGGGGTCGACGCACAAAGATATAAAAAATAGGCCGAATGGTACATTTCGGCCGTTTTTTGACCCTGTTCCTTTCGGCCGCAAATCCCGGAAAACGGGGTTCGGCGGGCGGTTTTGCTGCCCTATGGTCGCAAAACCCCTGCCGCGCGGCTGATGGAATATTGCGCGGCAGGGGTTGTTTTCCGGAAAGCCGGGGATTTACTTGCAGTCGTCGATGCGGGTGATTTTGGCCCCGAGGGCATTCAGACGGCCGTCGATGTCCTTGTAGCCGCGGTCGATCTGGTCGATGTTCTGGATGGTCGAGACCCCTTCGGCCGACATGGCCGCGATCAGCAGCGCCACGCCCGCACGGATGTCGGGCGAGGTCATGCGGGTCGCGCGCAGGCATAGCCGGTGGTCGTGGCCGATGACCGTGGCGCGGTGCGGGTCGCAGAGAATGATCTGTGCGCCCATGTCGATCAGTTTGTCGACGAAGAACAGGCGGCTTTCGAACATTTTCTGGTGGATCAGCACGGCGCCGTTGGCCTGCGTGGCCACCACCAGAAAGATCGACAGCAGGTCGGGCGTCAGTCCCGGCCACGGGGCGTCGGCAATGGTCATAATCGAGCCGTCGAGGAACGTGTCGATGCTGTAATGGTCCTGCTGGGGGATGTGGATGTCGTCGCCCCGCTGTTCGAAACGGATGCCCATGCGGGCGAACTGCGCGGGGATGATGCCCAGGTTCTCGAACGACACATCCTTGATCGTCAGCTCCGAACGGTTCATGGCGGCCATGCCGATGAAGCTGCCCACCTCGATCATGTCGGGCAGCAGCCGGTGCTCCGTGCCGCCCAACGCTTCGACGCCTTCGATTTCGAGCAGGTTCGAGGCGATGCCCGAAATCTTCGCGCCCATTCTGTTGAGCATTTTGCACAACTGCTGGAGGTAAGGTTCGCAGGCTGCGTTGTAGATCGTCGTCCGGCCTTTGGCCATCACGGCTGCCATCACGATGTTGGCCGTGCCGGTCACCGATGCCTCGTCCAGCAGCATGTAGGTTCCCTTCAGCTCCCGGCCTTCGACCATGAAGAACTCGTCGGCGATGTCGAAGTTGAACTTCGCGCCGAGTTTCTGGAATCCGAGGAAATGGGTGTCGAGCCTGCGTCGGCCGATCTTGTCGCCGCCCGGCTTGGGGATGTATCCCACGCCGAACCGCGCCAGCATCGGGCCGATCAGCATGACCGAACCCCTCAATCGCGTGCAGCGTTGGCGGTAATCGTCCGATTTGAGGTATTCGAAATCAATGTCGCGGGCGCAGAACGCGTAGGCGTCCTCCGCGAGCTGCTCCACCTCCACGCCCATGCAGCGGAGCAGTTCGATGAGCTGCATCACATCGAGAATCCGGGGGATGTTCCTGACGACGACCCGCTGGGGCGTCAGCAGCGTGGCGCAGAGTATCTGCAACGCTTCGTTTTTGGCTCCCTGGGGCGTGATTTCGCCCCGCAGTCGGTGGCCACCTTCGACTTTGAAAACTGCCATATGTGCTGTCGTGTGTTATCCGTCTGAAAAACAAATCGCTCCGGACCGGTCGGCGCTCATGCCGGCTCCCGGAGCCTCCTTTACTTTACAAAGGTAGAAAAAAGAACGGACGGAAACAAAACTGAATCGCATGCCGTCCGACAAAATTTCCGACCCCTGAAAGTGCCCTAACGGCGCCAAAGATAGTGGGATTCGGGGCTTTTTTCGGGGTTTTGGAAAATATTTTCGCGAAAAACTTTTGCGGATAACTTTTTTGTTGTACTTTTGCAATCCGTAAAAATGTCTGAAACAATAAAAACTATATAGCTATGGCAATGAAGAGAACATACCAGCCTTCGCGTCGCAAGCGTATCAACAAGCACGGTTTCCGCGCTCGTATGGCTACGGCCAATGGTCGCAAGGTGCTGGCTGCGCGCCGCGCAAAGGGTCGCAAGAAGCTGACCGTATCGGACGAATCGACGTTCAAGTACGCTTAGTTTCTCTGCGGAGAAGAATTGAGGCCGGCTCTATTAAGGGCCGGCCTTCTTTCGTTTTCGATTTTATAGGGCACCTTTCGTACTTCGTTCGCGGGCCGAAACAGTCACATACTTCTGTATGCTCCTGCTTCGTCCCGCTTCCCGAAGCACAAAATTTGTCCCTCTGAAATCAAAAATTGGATTTTGTTCATGCTTACCATCCGACAAGCCTCCGAAAACGATTGCCCGCTGATCCGCCGCATGGCGGAAGAGGCATTTCCGGCCACCTACCGCGAGATTCTGACCCCCGCGCAGCTGGATTATATGATGGAGGGGATGTACTCCGACGCGAGCCTGCGGGAGCAGTTCCGTGCGGGCCACATCTGGTTCATCGCTTCGTCCGACGGCGAGCCGTGCGGCTACGTTTCGGTCGAGCGGCAGGGCGAGGATCTGTTCCTCCTCCAGAAAATCTACGTCCTGCCCCGTTTTCAGGGTCTCGGCGCCGGGGAGTTTCTGTTCCGCCGCGCCGTGGAATACATCCGCAGCGTGCATTCCGGACCCTGCATGATGGAACTCAACGTCAACCGCCGTAACCGCGCGCTGCATTTCTACGAACGGATGGGCATGCGCCGCCTGCGCGAGGGCGATTTCCCGATCGGCGACGGTTATTATATGAATGATTACATCATGGGGTTGGAGATCGTCTGACCCCGTTTTCAGTTTTCTGCTTATTCCTCCAGCACCCGTTTCACGCCGCGGTTTCCGACGACCGATATGCGGCTGCCTTCGATCAGCACGGCGCGGCCGCGGTTTTTCCGCCGGTTGAGTTCGTTCTGTACGTTGACCGCTATCACGCGGCCGTCGTGGAAGGTCGAAATGTCGGGAAAAATCGTGTGTCCGACCAGGAGCCGGTCGGCGTCGTAACGGCGCAGCAGCGCGTCGGTCTGTTCCGGCGTCAGCGGATCGTATTTTTCATCCGTGCAGACCATCCCGCGGTACCAGACCGGCCCGGCCGAGCGGTACAGGAATTCGAGCGTCGGGTCCTCCCTGCGCTCCTTCGAGGTCCGGTAAAGCCCTTCGCTCATCCGGGCGTTGAGCGTATCCATTTCCAGATCGCGTTCGAGCAGTCGGGCGCTCAATCCCGCGTGTACGAAGAGGTTGCGGCCGATGCGCAGCATCGTGTTGCGGGTCGCGAGCCAGCGGCCGAGTTCCGTGTCGGGCGAGAACAGTTGGCGGTAATTCTCCATGCCGAGCTGCCGCGCCGTTTCGAGGTACTTTCCGCGTGTGTAACGCACGTCGCCGGCCAGCACCATTCCTTCGTGATTGCCCAACAGCAACACGGCGGCGCCTCCCGCGTCGGCGGCCTCCTGTTCGAGTTTGTACATCAGCCACAACAGCGGCAGCACGTCGTAGCCGCGGTCGAAAATGTCGCCGATCACCGCCAGCTGGTTGTTTCCGTAGCTCCACCGGCAGTCGCCGTCGATCACGCCGTGGGCCTGGAGGAGCGTCGCAAAACTCCGGAAATCGCCGTGAAGGTCGGACGTGACGAACAGTTTCGGGGCCTGCGGGAGTTCCCGGGGACCTCGCTCGACGGCGTGCGGCGTGACGCTGAAGAGGTATGCGCCCCGGCTCGAACGGACCTCGACCGGGCCGCCTCCGTAAGGCATCACGCGGACGCGCCCCCGCTTGTCGGCGGTCGCTGCATAGGCGCCCTTTTCCGCGTCGTAGACGATATAGGGTCCGTCGGCCGGGTGTTTCCGGCAGAGGTTGTATTTCGTCGGTTTCGGCTGTGCTGCGGCGTCCGCCGTCGGGAGGGTGCAGAGCGCTGCGGCCAGAAGCGCTCCGAACAGCAGGGTCAGGCGTTTCATCTTCCGGTGCGATTCGGGGGCGTTATTCGGCCTCCGTCTTGAACAGGTTCACTTCGCCCCGCTCGACCTTGCCGTGCATGTCGGCCAACTCTGCGATTACGGGGGATATGTATTCCAGCGTGTCCGTCACGGCCGATTTGTCGCCCTCGCCCTTGATGCGGTAGAGCATCGCGGCGTAGAGCGCGCGGAAGCAGAGTTCCGTGTCGTTCATCCCCGGGTTGCCCAGAACGCTCCGCAGGCGCGGCAGCTCGGGTTCGAGGCGGGCGTACGTCTGGCGGTAATGCGCGCCGACGGGGAGTTTCATCAGCTGGAGATGCAGGTCGTGCAGGTCCTGAATCAGGTGGAGCGTATGTTCCAGATGCCCTTTCTCCTCTTTGCCTTCCTGACGGAGCAGGTTCGCCAGATCCATGTACCAGAGCAGGAAGACGTGCTTCTGCTCCTCGCCGATGTCCTTGCGCGGGGCGATCAGCGTCGAGAAGATGGCCTCGGGGCTGAATTGCAGCGCCCGGAGCAGATCCTCCAGCTGCCAGAGGTAGAGAATGTATTCGGCGATGTTCTCCCGCCGTTTTGCTTTTGCAATGTCCATAGTTAGAATTCATAATTCACAATTCATCATTCATAATTTTACTTTGCTGAAATAATCAGCATCCGCAAACTCAACAATTGTGAATGATGAATTGTGAATTTTGCATTATTTAATCCACGTTTTCGGTCCCGTGAGGTGCTTGAGGAAGTACTGCTGCGATTTGAGGAGGTTGCGCGACTGGAGCACCATGTTCTTGGTCTCGGTCAAGATCGTGAGGTACAGCATGCTCGCCTTGGTGTTCGAACGGGCCTCGTTGATACGCGTAAGCTCGGATTTGATGGCTTCGGCGATCGACTCGAACAGCTGGTCGCGCATCGTCAGCACCGTTTCGATCTCCGAGAAGTCGCCCTCGCGCAGCATCAGGTTGATGTGGCGGTAGATCGACTCCACGTCGTCGTTGATCGACATCAGGTCGCGGGCCTGCTCCTTCGAAAGCCCCTCGTGGTTGTTGTCGATATGTTCGAACGCCGGGCGGGTGATGTGCATCAGCGCCTTGGTCATTTCGTTGAGGTAATCGACCACCTGCACGTAGTAGTGGGCAGTGTTGACGTCGCCGCCCTGGAGCTTCTTGAGCGTGGGGAGCAGCGAGTATTTCCGTTCGCGCGACTGGTAGAACAGGTCGTTCGACTCCTTGACCATGTCGCGCAGCACCTTGCGGTTCTCTTTGAAGACGGCGATCAGCGTGCGGTCGTAAATCTTCGTGGCGCACTCCATCGTGCGGCACACCTCGTCGCGCAGGTTGGCGATGATGTCCTCGTTGGTGTCTTCATGCTCCTTGACGATGGCGCTCTCCTTGTTCTTTTTCAGGAAATTGCTGTGGATGAGCATGTACCCGCACAACAGCGTGATGACGATGAAGGCCGGGGTCCCGCCGTAGATCAGCGCCAGCCCCACCACGAAGGCGATCAGGAATCCGCCCAGCGCGGTGATGAACCACCCGGCCACGACGGTCATAACGCCCGAAATGCGGTACACGGCGCTTTCGCGTCCCCACGCGCGGTCGGCGAGCGACGAACCCATCGCCACCATGAAGCAGACGTAGGTGGTCGACAGCGGGAGTTTGAGCGAGGTGGCCATGGCGATCAGCAGCGCCGAAGTGGTCAGGTTGACCGTGGCGCGGATCATGTCGTAGGGCGCGCCGCTGTGTTCCACGTCCTCGTATTCGAAACGGCGCGAAATGCTCTCCCGGAGGTGTTTCGGGACCACGCGCTCGATGCCTGCGCTGACGTTGAGGGCCGCGCGGACGATCGTCCGCGAGAAGACCGACGAGCCGTACTGCTGCTGGCCGGCGTCGTCCTGCGCCGAGAGCGAAAGCTCGGTTTCGGAGACGTGCATGGCCTTCTTCGAAGTCCACAGCGTGAGGATCATCAGGATGCCCGCCGTCAGCAGGATCAGGAAATTGGCCGGGACATTCTCGTTCAGCGCGCCCATGAGCATCTGCGTGTCGCCCGCTTCCCGGGCGATGGTGTAGGCGTCGAACCCGGCCACGGGCACGCCGATGAAGTTCACCAGGTCGTTGCCCGCGAAGGCGAGGGCCAGCGCGAAGGTTCCCGAAAGGATCGTGATGCGCAGGATGTTGACTTTGAAACGCTGGATGAAGAACAGCAGCAGCGAGCAGACCACCCAGCAGATGGCGATGGCCGAGGGCAGGTGGTTGTCGATCAGCTGGATGAAGGCATGGTCCGCGAGTATGGATTTGAGACCCTTGAAGACGGCGAAATAGACGATCGCCGTCAGCGAGGCCCCGCACCAGAGCGATCCGTAGCGGCGGAAAAGCGCCGTGTAGCGGAACGAAAAGATCATGCGCGAGACGTACATGACCAGCGTGCCGCAGGTGAAGGCGATCACCACCGACAGCAGGATGGCCGAAACGATACCCATGGCGCGCGAGGTGTTGATGTAGTGTCCGAGCGAGGAGACGCTCTGTTCCGGGTCGTTCGAGATTTTGTAGATAGACACGGCGATTGCTGCGCCCAGCAGGCAGAAGATCAGCGATACGGTGGTCGAGGTCGGGAGTCCCCACGAATTGTAGAGGTCCAGCAGGATGACGTTGGCGAACATGACGCCCAGGTAAAGCATCATCACTTCGTGGAAGGTGAACAGTCCGGGGTTGAACATGCCGCTGCGGGCGACCTCCATCATGCCGCTCGACGTGACCACGCCGATGATGATGCCGACGGACGCCACGGTGAGGATAATCTTCATCGAGGCGGCTTTGGAGCCGATAGCGGAGTTGAGAAAATTGACTGCGTCGTTCGTGACGCCGACGAAAAGACCTGAAACAGCGAGGATTCCCAGAATGCCGACAATGACGGTGTAGATTTCGCTCATGTTGGGGTTTTAGTGCAAATTGTGAACAAATTTACGCCATTTTTTCCGATGAAATGGTTATGACATGGATTGTTAACATTAATTTAACACAGCGTCCCGGCGGAAGATGCCGGATGTTCCCCTGACTGCCGGCCCGCTGTCTGCTGCGGGGCCGTTTCCCCTCCTTTGCTCGGGGCTTTCCCTATTGCCGGAGCCTGTTCTCGCGGCCGCTTCTGTTCCGCCTGTTTTGCCTCTTCGGGTTGCGCGTTCGATTCGCCCGGCGCCCGCGATCCGCAGGTCGTGGACAAACTTGCGGCCCTGCGGCGAAACCTTGCCCCCCCCCGGCTGACGCAAAAAAGCGGCGGACCGATGATTCGGTCCGCCGTTTTTGCATTATCGGGCGCAGCGCCGGATGGCGACATCCGAAGCCTGTGTGCCGCCTCCGGACCCGGCTCTTTGCGGGGGGCGTGGAACCGGACGGTGCGCGGAGGGCCTGCTGCGGTCCCTGAAGCCAGTCTTTTAAGCGGGGCCGGGCGCAGAATGGGTGTGCCGTTCCGACTGGCCTCTCGCCTCCTGGAGCCCGGCCTTTGCCGGGTTATTCGTCGTCGGTGTCGGTGTAGGCCTTGAGTAGTTTTTCCTGCACGTCGGCGGGAACCTGCTCGTAGCTGCCGAATTTCATCGAGTAGGTGGCCGAACCCGACGTCAGCGACGAAAGGGGCGTCGAGTAGCGGTACAGTTCAGCCAGCGGAACCAGCGCGTTCAGACGGTCGAATCCCTTGTCCGACTCCATGCCGGCGATCATCGCGCGGCGGTTCTGCAAATCCGACATCACGGCGCCCATGTACTGGTGGAAGGAATTCGACACGTATAAGGTGGGCACCGTGGCGAATTCCACGAGCACGATGCACAAAATTCAGGCGAAGACGTTTGAAGAAGCGGACTTCAGCTGTGACCGTATGGTGCCCGCGGCAAAGGAGAGCCTGATGCAGACCATTGGTGTGCTGGAAAAGCTGCGCGTGGAATTTGTGGAGACGAAGGACAAAGACCTTTGGTACAGCCTCATTCAGCTTTTGCCTTCGAGCTACAACCAGATGCGCACCTGTACCATGAACTACGAGAACATTGCGAACATGTATTTTGCGCGCCGCCACCACAAGCTGGACGAGTGGCACGTGTTCTGCGCATGGGCAGAGGAACTGCCGTATTTTAAGACGCTGTTTATTGAAAACGACGCGTAAAAAGGCGTAAAACACAGAAGGTCGGTAGGTAAAATGCGCCGCCGGTCTTCTTTTTATTTCTAAAATGTGAATTTTTTGAAAAAACTGCCTCATCAGTAGTTTTTTTATTCCAAATCCCTTGACAAATTGCAAAAATAAAAATATACTGA
>OGOK01000778.1_pt1 | contig 25681 bp, 27 predicted proteins | sample 1552661 | NCBI WGS metagenome assembly OGOK01 (sample SAMEA2580172, study PRJEB22360) | human gut metagenome | biome: human gut; feature: human-associated habitat; material: faeces | place: Denmark | collected 2008/2010
GTATTAAATTCTTTTAGGATCCGTTTGTAGATCACCCTTATGCGGATGGGATATGCACCGTTATTGCGCAAATACCTTTTATCCAATACCACCTTGACACTAATGCCATCTTGTTTCCATGAATACATTTCTTCTACTTTTAAGTTTATGTGTGAGAGATTTTCCCTCTTTAAAAAAGTATAGAGATCAAAGTGGACAAGTGTTTAAATTGTGTGTGATTTTTTCGTAATTTCTATGAAAATATTTTGGCACCTGACATAAAATTGACATACAACTTTTGTCAAACTATGTATAGGCGAAGACAAATAAAATCAACTCAAATTGTGAATTCGAGAAAGGATAGTTTGGAGTGAATTAATACAAACAAATTACATACAAGTAGGCTCAATAAAAACGGCCGGACTCATAATCAGAAGGTTGGTGGATCAAGAAAAAAGAGGCTTAAATAGGGCCTATTTTCTAATAAATTCCAAATTTTAAAATTACAGGTAACTAGATTGCCATCCGATATCCAGATATACTACATTTTTGGTAGTAGTCAAGTGCTACGCATTCATGTCGGTTGAGTAATTATATATTCAATTCTATTGAATAATTACTAATTTCATTATATTTGTAAATCAAATAGCTATGACTATGCAAAAAAGGGGTATCATAACATTTAATCGGATTACATTTCAGCAAGAAATAGATGTTAAGTATCTGTCTGAAATATTTCAAAAGAGACCATACAGAGATAATGATGGTTTAGGATTTACTAAGGTCGAGATTATCGATAATGTTTTAGAAGCGACATTGCTTAAGCGAACCCCTACTTCAATAGTCGATTATGATCCTGCATCAGGAGAGTTTATAGAGAGAGACATCTTTATCTTTGAAGACATCTCTTTCTGCATCGATTTTACGAACAACCTGATTTACACTTTCTTTTCCTCGGGTAAGTTAAATAAAATAAAAGTTGCATTAAGAGAGTTCCTGCAAAATAATATCGCTTATACCAATTTAGAGCTCAGTCCTATAATGTTGGTTGACGATTTGTCTGATAGCGATTTTGAGTGCTCCATTAAGGAAATTGCTATCAGGAAATTTGTATATGAACAGGGTGCTTATGGTCGATATGTAGCAAAGATTATGGATTCCCAAGTTGGAGAAAAGCTACTGGAAGATTATTCTGATGAAATTCAGAAAATAACCATCGATGTTACATCGAATCAGTTTGAAGACTTCTCCTTGACAATCTCGACAAATAATACCTTGGCGGTAAAAAGCGATGAAGATGATTTTTATGGGATTATCGACACTATTAAAAAAATCATAAAATAGTCATGGCAGAAGATCAAGGTGTAAACGGCACAATTTGGAATAAAGAAGCCAATTATATTCTATCATGGTTTGGGTGGGAGACTATTGGGGATATAGATATGGATGTCCTCGGCGATGATGAGCAGAAGTATGGAGTAGATACTTTTCTTAAATTTGAGTCTCCTGTAAAGCACTTACCCCCATGTGTTATCTTAGAAGCTAAAAGTTATCAAACCAGCAATGTATCTAAGTCTATTGTGCAAGATTGGATTGATCGGTTAGATAAGAAATTATCAAAACTTAAATACTCTGAAAAAGCCCAAGAAAAATATCCTGCCCTTACAGAATGCGCGACATTAGACCTTGGAATAATTGCTATTTGGTTTCATGACTTAGACAACTATAAATCATTCCGACCAAAATTTGTCGAGATCCTAAAAAGTATCAAGACATCCAACAGACCTAAGCAAAGCGAAGGATATCATCGTATACTACTTCTTGATAATGCCCAGATTTTAAAACTATGTTCATTGCAGAATGCAATCGCTAAGCATAACCAAGAGGCAAGGAGCCTATTACAATTCTATTATCCATCATTCTTAATGAATGATAAACCAATTGTTAGAAGTAAAGTCCTTACTCCAGAATATATTTTTTCAAAAGTCATTTTAGCTGAATCTAAAGGCCAGGATGGCAAGGGCGAAAATGTGGTTTTCTATTTTGGTGACTTACAATCATCTTCTTTTGCCTATCCATTAAAAAATCTCTTAAGTAAGTGTGGTTTCATGGATAAAGAAAAGAAAATCATTTTATATCTATATAATACAGATAATGAGTTTAGAAAGATAAAGCCAGATATTGAAAAGGTTTTTAATGAAGTTGAGTTCACGATTAAGTTCATGGACAATTTGAGTGACCTGCCAGGAGAAGTTAAAACTATCGGCCATGAATAAGAACCTATACCCATCACCATATGAGCTCCAAGAAGTTTTAAGTAGCTATACAAAAAGAGCATTCGTTGATTTATTCGCCCGGGAGCGGGGTGTATTCTTTCTAAATGCTAAACATGAGGAAATTGCGCGGGATTTATCATATTTCTTATATGAAGAAAGTGAGATAGAAACATTGAGAGCTTTTGCATATCAAGCTGTCGCAAAACATACCTTAAGTGGATTCACGGTTAAGTCCAGTGACCAATTTTTCAGTTTAGAGCGATTATATGATAATATCCGCGAAAAAGGAGAGTTGGCCTCAAAAGGTTATTCTTTGGGTGCTTTATGTAAAGAAGATCGGCAAGGTCAAAAGCCTACTTATAAAGGACGTATAGAATATAAGAAGAAAAAGCCTGGAAGAATAGAATTTTTAGAAGAAGAAACCGGATATGCTGAATTTTCTTTTTTCGAAACAGCAACAGGAGAATGGCAAGTTGAAGTAGATGGCTCAAAGTCTGCTGATGGCAAAGAAGTACAACGTCTATTCTTAGGATCAATCGGTAAGACGGAAAGTATTAGCAATATATATATTGACGCTCTTAAACAGAAAGACACAATTGCATTTTTTGATGAATTGGCAACGTCTGGACTTGGGGCCGATTGGAGATTCCTTGATATAAAATACCTTGCGTTCAAACGAGGGAATATTGTTGAGGACGAAGATGATGAAGATCAAGAGGCGGGCATGGAAGAACTAACAGGAATTCGACAAGCTATTTTGGAAGGTCGCGATTTGAGGAATGATCCTTTTGTTGCTCAGTATGAGCAAGGAGGATGTATTTTTACCGCAATGACCTATGAGATCGAGAATAAGACATCTTCTGAGATAATTCAATTGCGAGCAGAATTTAAAGGTCACCCAAAAATTTTTGAGGTATCAATTACAGATTATGCTCTGAGGAAAGGATTAGAGGCAAAGAAGGAAGCTGCCACTATATCTTCCAATAGGCGTAAAGAATTAACATCTCTTTTTTGGAATAACGCAAAGACGGTTTTTGAATCCTTGATATAAGGCTTAACCTTTTTAAGGAACCCTAGCCTATTCTAATACAAAATCGGATAAGCAATTTGGTTATGGAGGTTATAACAATCGAATCGAGGGCATTTAAGTTGCTTGTCGAAAAACTGGATGCGTTAACGGAGTATGTTTACTCGATGGAGCGTCCTGTCGAGAACGAAGATGAAAATTGGGTAGGGAGTCAGGAAATCTGCCAGTTTCTGAAGATCAGCGAACGAACATTACAACGACTGCGAGCAAACGGTAAGATTACTTACTCTTGCATGAGTGGGAAATATTATTACCAGATTGGTCAGATTAAGAAGTTGCTCCGGGCACATATCCTAAAGAGTAACGACGAATGTTTACAGGATTTGATAGCACATCACACATTAGTAAACCGAAGAAAAGCAGTTTCCAGAAGGGTAAAATCCTATCAGGAACTGGTTTGCAAAAATGTCCCCGCCGGCGTCCCAGTTTGGGAAAACAACCCGGCAAATCAAAGGGAAGTCCTTGACGAGCAACATATAAGGAAGGCGAAGGTCAGACTACCGTTTTCCGCTCCAGGCGTCTAAAGTAATAAAACGACGAATCAAGTCAAACCCTCTGAAACATTCATTTCAGAGGGTTTTTTCATTCTTTTTGGCAAACACCAAAAGGAGCCCCCTTTGCCATCCCTGAAATCCGTTACTGTATCCAGCGGCAATTTGAACCCTCGAGGGGGTACACTTGACAATTTAAGGGGGTACAGTTCGAACTATTTTAAACTGTTTATCTGCGGTTTACCTAATCTTAATCAAAGACAGGTAAACTTATGAGAAGTACATTCAGGATTCTTTTCTTCGCACGATGGGAAAAGAAAAAAGAGAACCGGAAAGTTCCTCTTTTGGCGCGGATCACCCTCGATGGTGAGAAAGTAAAATTCAGTCTCAAAACTGACATTTCACCGGACATTTGGGAACCCAAGGCAGGAAAGGCTGTCGGTCATTCCAAAGAGGCCATTCAGTTAAACATGTATCTCGACAGTATCAAAGGTCGGTTGATCTCGCATTACCACAGGCTTGTCGAGGCTAATGAGGTTGTAACCGCCGCGATGATAAAAGACGCCTTCCTCGGATATGACATCAGAACCAATACTTTATTGGGGATATTCGAAGAGTTCAACGACCGGCAGGAGAAACTAATCGGAATAGATATCGCCCAGTCAACCTTTAATAAATACGACCTTACTTACCGGAGATTACAGGAATTCTTAAAGGTCAAGAAACGGAAGAACGACATTTTACTTAGTCAGGTGGACAGAAATTTCGTGATGGATTTTGAGACCTACCTGAAGACTGAATAGAAACTCGATACGAACTCGTCAGAAAAACTGATGCGCATCTTCAAGCGTATTACGACAATGTGTTTTAAGGATGGGAAAATGTCCCGGGATCCGTTCTGTAACTACAAACTTAAAAAGGTTAAAAAAGACAGGGGCTATCTGACTAAAGCAGAATTGGAACGCATTATCGATTTCGAACCGGACAACAAACGACTCGAAAAGGTTCGTGATATTTTCGTATTCTGCTGCTTCACCGGTTTCGATTACTCCACGACCGCTACATTAACCGATAAGAATATAGCACAAGACGACGAAGGCGATATATGGATCGAAACGCACCGGGTGAAAACCGGAACGCCGTCGAAAATCAAACTACTCGACATTCCGTTGTCGATCCTCAGAAAGTATGAACTAAAGCGAGACGGAAATTACTTGTTGCCGGTAATGAGCAACGCCAAGTACAATCTCTACCTGAAAGAGATCGCCGAACTGTGCGGAATTCAGAAGAACGTGACCTCGCACCTCGCGAGGCACACTTTTGCCACGACGGTTACTTACGCTAACGGAGTGTCCATCGAATCGATCAGCAAAATGCTCGGCCATACCAAGATCAGTACGACCCAGATCTATGCCAGGATTGTCGACAAAATCATCAGCGACGAGATGGATAAACTTGCTCGAACGCTAAACAACACGAAATTTAGTATGGGTTCTCAAACTAAATAATCTACGGATTACTATTCTTAAGATGTAATGTAACGTGTACTTCTATAGGTTAATTGCAGACGGCAGAGAAAGACAACAGCTCTGCCGTCTGATTTTTTTCTATCTTTTTCAAACTTTTGTCACGCACCCTCTCTATTATTAATATGAAACGGTTCGAATTACCGTACTACATTACTAACATCTAAATCCATTTATTATGGCTAAGACTAAAGCAACACAGCAAATTGTTTCTCCCGAGGTTATTAATATGATCCGGGATATAGACCGGAGTTTATTCGACAAAAGAGAGGAATTACATCTCGACCTTTTCCATATGAGTTATTACACAGGAGGCATGTCACTAACAAATCTAGCATCTCTCGAATGGTTTGATATCGACGATGGCGATATATTGGAGTGTACTCGGTTCCTTTATCCTTTATGCGATGGAATAGAGTTTGATCACAGACATATGGGTATTCTGAACAAATACGCATTGACTGATACTGATGACGATGGGTTCATCTTTCCTGTGGACGATGCAATAAAAACATCAGTTAAAGGATGGAAGAATCGTATTAACGCCATAGCCAGCGAAATCAACAAGACTCTACAAAAAGCAGTAAGTATACTCGGGTTGGATGTAAAGGTAACATTCCGGTCTGCCCGTTACAGCTACCTCCTGCTCTGTGCGCAGGAAGGAATTTCATTTCCGGAGGCCCTTAAATTTGCCGGAGGTTATGCAATAAGGGCATATGACTATTATGAGAACCGAATTCAGCCATATTTTACGGTATTAAAGCAAGTTTCGAATGCACTTCACTATAGTTCTGCAGAAACAAACAGAAAATTAGTGAATTAAAATAGGTGATTTTGGCAGTTTGAGTGATTAGACATATTTTAGTCGAATAAGCAAACTTCAGTTTTTATATGTCATTTGGGAACAAAGCAATTTAATTTGATATATCAGATTAGAAGCGGTGAGCAGATTCTGTTACACCGCTTTTTTTGTGAACATATGTCATTGGAACCTGAAGTAAACTTATGGTAAAATAATGTCAAACTAAAAATCAATGCTATGTTTACAATTAATGTTAAAGGATATCGGAATCCCCGTGACCTGGAGATGGTCAAACTCAAACTAATCTTCTTTAAAACCGGCTATGCCCGGGTTCCAAAAATTATCCCGATATCCGGGCGGTATGATGATTGGAACCCTAAACGACAGTTGTTTGACGGAAATACAAAGGATATATATGAGCGCAATCAGCTTATCTTGAAAGAAAAATTTAAATACCGGAAAATTGCAGAGAAATGGGAGTCGGATGGCAAAGACTGGATTCCCAAGGAGCTATCTCATTATTATGAACAAGACAGCAAAAAATCAATTCATTATATTACGGTTTCGGATATGCTTGATAACATAGTTCAGCAGTTTTGCTGCCAAGAGAGATATAAAAATGGACATGTGTTAACAAGCTATTCCACTGCTAACAAATATAAGTGCCTTAAAAATATTCTTTGTGAATTTACCCAGAAAGTTTATCGAAAGAAATTCAGTAAATACCATTTTAGGGATATAAACGAAGTATTTCTTACGGACTTTGTGCAATATCTTAAGAAAAGGGCTTCGTTGAATGGTAATGCAGGCGGAATATCTGAAAAACTCAAAACCCTGCATGCCACTTTTACCTTTGCCAGGCGACAAGGTGTGTTAAACGTGAGAATGTCGGCTTTCGATCCTGTCAGAAAGAAACTCAAACGGCAGCCTGTTATTCCCAAAACCATTTCCCATAAGACTGTTAACACGATAGAGCAAATGGATACGTCATGGTTATCATAGAAACAAATGATAGACAGGGATCTTTTTCTGTTCAGCTTATATGCGGGCGGCATGTCCCCCGTCGATATTTGTTTCCTGAGACACCGTTGCATAAAAGAAGATGTGATTGTCTATGAGCGCATCAAATGCGACAAGATAGCCCGGCCTGTACTATTAGACAAAGCTAAAGTGATTATTGAAAAATACCGGAACCCCAAGTCAGAATATATATTTCCTGTATTTACCCGTAAACACAATACTACAAAAAAGATGCAGGGAAGAGTGCGTAGGTTATCTCATAATGTTAATAATACTCTAGCCTGTATTTGTGAGAATCTTGGGATTAAAGAGAGTGTTAAATGGAATATGGCAAGGTCATATTTCATATCAAAAATGGTTGATGAAGGATATCAGCCGTTGCAAATAGCAGAATAGACCGGTAACAGTCCGCAAACGATCCACAGGTTCTACTATTCCCATACAAATAAAGAAAAACTACGGCAGAATATGAATAAGGTTTTTTAGTGCAGCAGCCAGTGGTATTTTAAATGACGCTATTAATTCACCATTTAACACATTGATATTATAACCCAAACCAACTCTGCTCCGAGTATCGTTGTACATGGAGCTATGAGTGTATAGTTCTAATTTTTCCTCTCCGGTTACACAAAACACTACATCCAGCCATCTTCGCAAACTATTACCCGGATCTTATCTTCGATCCCTAACCTGGAGCAAACTTTCTTGAGTGTTTCGTTAACCGACGCTGTGACGTATCGCATCCGATTATATCGGCCTGTTATGGATTGCACTTTTTTTGAATACAGGAAAAACATAATCTCTGAGTTTTAGTTATACCCATAACAAAGCAACTCAGAATATAGCCGGAAGGGTTTTGAGCGAAAACAAAAGATATTCACTTTTTTGCGAACATCATATAATAATCACAATTTTTGTATTGTTATGACAACAACAGCCAATAAAATTGATCCTTACTATCCGATTCATCCGGGGGAGATAATCAAAGACGAATTAGAGTTCCGAGGTATTTCGCAGCGTAAGCTGGCTGACAGGATCGGCGTTTCTCATACTCAACTCAATGAAATACTGAATTGCAAACGTCCAGTAAGTAGCGAAATCGCTCTATTGCTCGAAGCTGCGTTAGGCCTTGAGCCGGAGGCGTTGGTTGATATGCAGACCCGCTATAATTTGCAGACTGCTCGGAGGGATCCAACGCTCACACAGCGATTGGAAGACATCCGGAATATATGCGCTTCGCAGGTATAACCGACATACAAATAGTGACAAATAGAGTTTCGCGGCAGATTTTTTACTAAAGAGCATCAGAAACAAAAGCCGTGTCCGGTTGTTAATCCATCAGACACAGCTTGACTGTTTTTAGTCTGCTTTATTTCTTCCCGTTTGGGCTTGTGCGATCTGCATGAACCGTATTATAAGATGAATATTATGACCTGCAAAACAACCATGTCAAGAGTGCGAATATAACCATTGCGATCACGTTGCCCATCACAGGGTCCTTCCAAATTTTTTTAATGTTTTCCCTAAAGGCTATATATATTCGACCTTTGTTCTTGACCCTTTTTTCTCTCATTTTTTGATTTATTTTAATTCAATTATAAAACTGGAGTTCATTTTCAGTCAGCGTTTTAATAATAAAAAGATAAGTCCCGTAAGAACTTCCTTTTTAATATATATAGCAGCCACCACCATAAAGCACTTATTTAGCGAAAGTTATATGCTGTTTGGTAGTACGGGTTGCAGCATCTAAAATGGCAGCGTATTTTGACACTTTCTTTCTCCTTAAGTGAACTGATTCTTACCCAATTGATATAGCCCTACTGCTTTCGCATATCATACTTTCTTTTTACACACATAAACATTATTTACTTCGGATATCCCGCAAAATAAAATCCCCATCATTATGATGAGGATTGAAAGATAGGTTATATGTGACAATCTAGCGAAAATAAGTCCACTTTGCAACCAAGAAACAGAAGTTTGAAATGCAAAAAGTTATCTTAAGTAGCCAAGAGGTCTGCCAGTTTATGATGATTAGCGAGCGGACGCTGCAACGACTGATCAAGCAACATCGGTAATGTTCACCCTCAAAAAATAAAAATCGACGGTGTGGGTGAAAATATTTGTTAATTTTGTCCCTGCCAATGAAAACACTATACATCGAACAATCAGTCTGTATGCATCTCATTATTAAGGTGTGTATGACTTGATATACCCAATTCTGAACTTATCGAAACGGGGATGTCATCGGATATCCCCGTTTTTTGTATTTACATAATTCAAAACAAACTTATCTATGGACAACAATTTCCCCCATAGCAGCCATTACGCAACAATCTCATTTGATCTGGAAGATCCCGAAGCGGAAAAGAAATTGAAAAGAATGCTTAATGTTGACGATTACATCTCTGTACTCTTTAATTTTAAAACCGATGTCCTTCGAAAGTATTTTAAATACGAAGAAGGTAATAAAGTCCGGTTTAAACCTCGGGGAGCGACCGAATATAAAGAGATTGAGCTTGATTACGACACGATGGAATATATCGAGGATATCTTCTATTCACTAATGGCAGAGTACGAAATCAATCTCGACAAACTTACCTATTAGCGGTTTGAACATATTTATATAGCATAATATTTCATATCTTTACGTTCAAAATATTTCGTTTTAACGCACGCCACCATGAACAGAATAAAGGAAGTGCTTGAAGAAAAAGGGATTAAACAAACATGGCTAGCCGAACGGTTGGGCAAAAGTTTCAGTATCGTAAATGCGTACGTATGTAACCGACGCCAACCCAGCCTGGAATTGCTATTCGAAATAGCTAGGTTACTACAAGTAGATGTGAAGGATTTAATTGCTAGTGAGGTTAAATAATGAAATTTCGCATTGTGACATTCCGAACGATGAATAAATAATCCATATGAATAAACAACAACTTGCATCAAAGATTTGGGCATCTGCAAATAAGATGCGCTCTAAAATAGAGGCGAATGATTATAAAGACTACATTCTTGGTTTTATTTTCTATAAATTTTTGTCCGACAAAGAGGAGGCTTATTTAAAAAGTAACGATTGGACAGAAGAGGCATTGAAGAAGCTGACGGAAGAAGATGCGGATGCGATCGAGTTTTGCCAAAAGAACTTGGGTTACTTTATTTCATACGAAAATCTATTCTCTACTTGGTTAGGCAAGGGCAAAGACTTTGGTGTTGCTAACGTGCGTGATGCGATCTCGGCATTTAACCGTCTGATTAGTGAAAACTACAAACAAATTTTTGAAAATATCTTCGATACTCTCCAGACCGGCCTTAGTAAATTAGGGGATAGTGCAGGCTCCCAAACCAAGGCCATTAATGATTTGATTCAGTTAATTAAAGATATACCTACCAATGGTAATCAAGACTATGATGTTTTAGGCTTTATCTATGAATATTTGATTGGCAACTTTGCCGCCAATGCCGGAAAGAAAGCCGGGGAATTCTATACGCCGCACGAAGTGGCGATTTTGATGTCAGAGATAGTAGCTAACCATCTTAAAGACAAAGAAAAAATTGAGATATATGACCCTACGAGTGGTTCTGGGTCGTTACTTATCAATATCGGCCGGTCAGTTGCAAAACATATTAGCAATAAAGATAATATCAAATATTACGCACAGGAGCTTAAGGAGAATACATACAATTTGACCCGTATGAATCTGGTGATGCGTAACATTTTGCCGGATAATATCCTAACACGAAATGCCGACACGCTCGAAGAAGACTGGCCATATTTCGACGACACAGACCCTGAGAGAACTTATAATCTAGTTTATGTAGACGCTGTGGTTTCTAATCCGCCTTATTCTCAGAACTGGGATTCTGAAAATAAAGAATTTGACCCGCGATATGAACGCTTTGGGTTAGCGCCAAAAGGTAAGGCTGATTACGCATTTTTGTTACATGACCTGTACCACGTCAAGCCGAATGGAATAATGGCCATCATTTTACCTCATGGGGTGCTGTTTCGTGGTGGAGAGGAGGAAAAAATCCGCAGAAACTTGATTGAGGAAAACCATATTGATGCGATTATTGGGCTTCCTGCAAATATATTCTTTGGCACGGGCATCCCAACTATCATTATGATCCTGCGCCAAAAGCGAGAGAATACAGATGTATTGATTGTAGATGCATCAAAGGGTTTCGTGAAGGAGGGCAAGAACAATAGGCTGCGTGCTCGCGATATTAAAAAAATAACCGATGCGGTGATTAATCGTACGGACGAGCCGAAGTTTTCTCGCAAAGTAGAACGTGATGAGATACGAAAGAATGAATACAATCTAAACATTCCTCGTTATGTAGACTCTTCGGACGATGCGGAGTCGTGGGATATCTATGCTTCGATGTTCGGAGGTATTCCGAATTCGGAAATTGATGGATTGTCTAAATTTTGGGACGCATTCCCATCGTTGAGAAATCAAATATTTAAGAGCGATGATACGCCTTATTCGTCCTTGGCCGTAGAAGATATAAAACAGACAATCACCGACAATGTCGATGTGAAAAGTTTTATCAGCCAATTCAATGGTGCGTTCTCTGATTTTTCGTCATACCTATATCGTGAGTTGATCGAAAATATGTTGACGGTCAAGGTAGCACAAGAAGAAAACCAGATTAGTGAGGATATTTTCCGTTGCTTGACTAATATACCTTTGATTGACAAATACCAAGCTTACCAAGTGTTAGATGACCAATGGTCTAAAACAGCAACCGATTTGGAAGTTATCCAGACCGAAGGTTTTGAGGCTACTCGCAAAGTAGATCCCAATATGGTGATTAAGAAAAAAGACGGTAAGGATGTCGAGGTGCAAGATGGATGGATTGGGCGCGTGATTCCGTTTGAGTTGGTACAGCAAACTTTATTGAAAAAAAGAACTGGATGAACTCAAGCAAAAGGAGGCAGAACTGGAGGCCGTTGTTGCTCAATACCCCGAAATCATAGACGAGATGAGTGAGGAGGAGAAAGAGGGTGACTATCTGAACGATGATAATACCGCTTTTGTTCCTGCCAAGGTAAAAGCTTACTGTAAAGATGCTAATATCTTCGGGTATGATAATGAGCTTACTACGAAGATAAAGCGTGTACATACGCTTATCGAAAAAGAGAAGAAACTGAGAAAAGAGGTTAAGGAAAAGACCTGGGCATTGCATATGCTGACCAAGGAGACTATCGAAGGACTTTCAGACGAAAATGTACTTATGCTCCTCGACCTTAAATGGATTCAGCCGTTGTGTAGCTCATTGGCAGTGCTTCCTGTAGGAGTTATCAACGACTTGGTTGGGCGCACGAAGGTTCTTGCGGAGAAATATGCAGTTACTTATGTCGAGTTAGAGTCCCAAATTCGGGAATCGGAAAAGGCTCTCTCTGCACTTATTGACGATTTAGAGGGCAATGAGTTCGATATGCTTGGTCTTCGTGAATTTCAAAAATTATTAGGAGCGGATGACAATGGAAAATAAGAAAAGCGCTCCTGCTATCCGATTTAAACGGTTTACTGGCAACTGGAGATCGAAGAGGTTTGATAAAACTTTTTCGATGCTTTGCAATAACACATTATCTCGTGCAGCTTTGAGCTACGAGAAAGGCTCCACAAAGAACGTACACTATGGTGATGTTCTTATTAAATTCGGAGAATACACAGATGTTACTCGTGAGGATATCCCATATATCTCAGATGATAAAATAGCAGATAAATATATAACTTCACGACTACAAGATGGTGATATTGTATTTGCGGACACAGCGGAAGATGCTACGGCAGGTAAATGTACAGAGTTGTTTAACGTACAACAACAGCCTATTATATCAGGACTTCATACTATACCGTGTCGTCCTTTATTCCCGTTCTCAACGAGCTATCTTGGCTATTTCTTGAACTCATCTGCATATCACAATCAATTATTACCACTGATGCAGGGGACAAAAGTGGTAGGGATTTCAAAAACAGCAATAAAAGATACATGTGTTTCTTTTCCAGAGGATGCAGACGAGCAGAGGGCAATAGGCAATTATTTTCAGGATATTGATAAGCTTATAAATACAAGTCAGACGAAACTTGACAAGCTAAAAAATATCAAGAAGGCATGTCTTGAAAAGATGTTTTCACGCAAGGGATCAAATACTCCAGAACTTCGATTTAAGGGTTTCAAGAAAACGTGGAAAGAGAAGAAGCTGGAAGATATTGTTGATGTTAGAAGTGGAAGAGATTACAAACACTTAGTTGACGGTAATATACCTGTATATGGAACAGGTGGCTATATGTTAAGCGTTAATGCCGCCCTGTCATATGACGAGAATGCTGTAGGGATTGGAAGAAAAGGAACCATAGATAAACCATATATTCTATATGCCCCGTTTTGGACTGTAGATACATTATTTTATGCTGTACCAAGAAAAAACAATGACTTAAACTTTATATATAATTTGTTTCAGCAAGTTGATTGGCGAAAGAAGGATGAATCAACAGGAGTCCCTAGTTTATCCAAAGTAGCTATTAATTCTATTGTCATTAACACAGCAGGTTATACTGAACAACAAATAATAGGTGTTTTTTTCGAAAACCTAGATGACATAATTGTCAAGATAGACAAGCAAATCAATAAACTCAAAAACATCAAAAAGGCATGCCTTGATAAGATGTTTGTAACCGGGGAGGATTAACTTATGACATCATTTGACAACGAATTGAAATTTGAGGCGGCTCTCATTGAGCTGCTACACACAAGATACGGTTGGGAAAAAGAGGTGCTCGTAAATCCGACTGAAGAGCAGCTAATCGCTAATTGGGCGAAGATACTTTTTGAAAATAACAGAAGTGTCGACCGTCTGGGGGAATACCCATTGACAAATGGCGAAATGCAGCAGATTATAGAACAAATAAACACGTTGCGTACTCCCTTGCGCTTAAATGGCTTTATCAACGGCAAAACAGTATCTATAAAACGAGATAACCCCAACGATACCCAGCATTTGGGCAAGGAGGTGAGCCTGAAGATATACGATCGCCATGAGATTGCCGCAGGGCAAAGCCGCTACCAAATAGCAAAGCAACCCAAGTTCCCTACTTCATCGCCACTAAAGAGCGATCGCCGTGGAGACCTGATGCTGCTTATCAACGGCATGCCGCTTTTTCACATTGAACTCAAAAAGAGCGGTATTCCCATCAGTCAAGCCTGTAACCAAATCGAGAAATATGCTAATGCGGGTATTTTCTCGCAAGGTTTGTTCTCGCTAGTGCAGATATTTGTGGCGATGAATCCTGAAGAGACGCTATACTTTGCCAATCCAGGCGCGGACGGCAAATTCAATCCCGATTATTTTTTCCACTGGTGTGACTTTAACAACGAACCCATAAACGAATGGAACAAAATAGCCGACTGTCTTCTCTCTATCCCTATGGCTCACCAGTTGATAGGTTTCTATACGGTTGCCGACGACACCGATGGAGTACTGAAAGTAATGCGTAGCTATCAATACTATGCGGCGAGCGCCATATCGGATAAAGTAGCAAGTACACGATGGGCTGATAAAAACATCTACGGTGGTTATGTGTGGCATACCACTGGATCGGGTAAAACAATGACCAGTTTTAAGTCTGCCCAACTTATTGCCAACTCTAAGGATGCCGATAAAGTAATCTTTCTGATGGATCGTATTGAGCTGGGGACACAATCACTCATTGAGTACAGAGGTTTTGCCGACGATAGCGATTCAGTGCAAGAGACCGAGAATACCGAAGTGCTGATAACTAAACTTAAAAGCAATGCAGCTAGCGACACGCTGATTGTTACCTCTATTCAAAAGATGAGCAACATCCAGGAGGATGGCTCACGCAACGACCACGACATAGCCCTGATCAACAAAAAACGAATTGTCTTCATTATTGACGAAGCACACCGCTCTACGTTTGGCGATATGCTGATAACCATTAAAAAGACATTCCCTGCAGCCATATTCTTCGGTTTCACGGGAACGCCTATTCAGAAAGAGAACGAGAAAAAGAAAAATACAACCGCCACAATTTTCGGCAACGAATTACATAAATACAGCGTCGCCGATGGCATCAGGGATAAAAACGTATTGGGATTTGACCCCTACAAGGTTCTTACATACAAAGATAAAGACCTGCATCGAGTAGTAGCATTGGAGAAAGCCAAAGCCACTACTGAGGCAGAAGCTATTGCCGATCCTAAAAAGAGTAAGGTCTATTATAAATTTATGAATGACGTGCCGATGGCCGGCTCAACTGACAGTGCAGGCAACTACACGAAAGGCATCGAAGATTATATCCCTACCTCGCAATACGAAACCGAAGAGTACCGAAGTGCGGTAGTAAATGACATCTTTGAGAACTGGACTACAATTAGTCGCGGAGGAAAGTTTCACGCCATATTTGCCACAAGCAGTATTCCTGAAGCCATCGAATACTACAAACTGATTAAGAGCTTGAAACCTGATTTCAAGGTAGCGGCTCTATTTGACCAAAGCATTGATAATAATGGAAGCGGCACGATCAAAGAAGATGCAATAGTCGAGATGCTTACGGATTATAACAAAAGATACGGTAAAACATTTACCATACCTACTTTCAGAAAGTATAAAAAGGATGTCGCGCTTCGTCTTGCACACAAGGATCCATATAAACACATTGAGAATACTCCCGAAAAGCAGTTAGATCTACTTGTTGTTGTGGATCAGATGCTGACAGGTTTCGACTCTAAATGGGTTAACACCCTATATCTGGATAAGTTAATGCAGAATGAAGGTATAATACAAGCTTTTTCAAGAACGAACCGTCTGTTTGGTCCCGAAAAACCGTTTGGCACGATCCGTTACTACCGCAAGCCTCACACGATGGCACGAAACATAGAAAGTGCTTTCAAATTATACTCAGGCGATAAACCGCCTTTTTGCCGATAAACTCGAAAAGAATATCCGAACGATGAACTCCATCTACCAAGATATTGTTGAACTTTTTGAGGCGGCGGGAGTCGAGAATTTCGAGAAACTTCCTGATACAGATGCAGAAAAGGCTCAATTTGCAAAACTGTTCAAACAGTTCAATGACTTCCTCGAGGCTGCAAAAATACAAGGCTTCGATTGGAATAAGAAAGTTTACACTTTTAAACATGAGGATGGCACAAAAAGAACGGTGCGTCCTACACTGGATAAAAATACATATCTAATACTTGCACTTCGTTATAAAGAATTGTTTAATAGTCCCGGTGGAGGAGTAAGAGTTGGGGATGTGCCCTATGACATCGATACCCACCTGACAGAGATCAATACGGGAGCTATAGATGTGAACTATATGAACTCTCGCTTTGACAAGTGGCTCAAGTCACTTCACTCTGACGAAGCAACGGAAGATGTCAAGAAAAAACTCCTCGCCGACCTACACAAAACTTTTGCGACACTAACACAAGAAGAACAAAAATATGCCAATATATTCCTCCACGATGTGGAGCGTGGCGATGTAACAGTACTAGATAGTAAGAAAACACTGCGAGATTACATTGCAGAGTATCAGGAGAATGCAAAAAATGACCGGATTCGGAAATTTGCAACAGCAGTCGGTGTCGATGAAGCGATGCTCAGGACATTCCTGAATCTCCACGTAACCGAAGATAATATCAACGAATTTGGTCGATTTGATGAACTTAAAACATCTGTTGATCGAAATATAGCAAAGGTTTACTTCGAAAGAATCGAAAATACAACGATTCCACCACATAAAATTCAAATGAAGATAGATAATATTCTTCGGCGATTTATTTTTATGGGCGGTTTTGATATTGAATAAGGTATATTTACCATTGTTATAATGACATATGCCAAGCATAATCGGGTATTATTGGGCACGTAAATACTAGAATCTTAAAAAATCAGATAATGAAAATCGATAACAACAGGGGAATTGTCTACGTTCTAACTAATTCAGCAATGCCTGGCTTGGTTAAAATCGGCATGACAACACGTGATAGCATTGATGCCATGATGAAGGAGCTTTACAGCACCGGCGTGCCTGTTCCTTTTGATTGTTCATACGCATGTGAGGTCAAGGTTTCCGATTGTGCCAAAATTGAAAAGGCCCTGCATACTGCTTTGGGATCGAATAGGATTAATGCGAATCGAGAGTTTTTTAGTATTAAACCGGAGCAAGCGACAGCCATACTTGAGCTCTTTGATCGGAAAGACATTACGAGCGAGGTTAGTGCTGAAATCGAAAATGATTTAACTATCGACGACAAGGTTGCAAGTGAAAAGATTAAATACACTCGTCGTCCTCCGATGAATTACAGAGAAATGGGGATAGAATTAAATTCGCTTTTAACGTTCGTTAAAGATCCGACTATCCAAGTAATTGTAGTTGGGGATCGGAAAGTGTCGCTAGATGGAGAAGAGTCATCATTAACGGCTGTAACAAAAAAGCTCTTAGGAATCTCTTATGAACTTCAACCCACTTCTTATTGGGAGTATGAAGGGAAAAATCTTCGCGACATCTATGATGAGACATATACGATAGAAGATTAAAAAAATGGTCTACTATTTCGCTTTTATTTCCGTAATGCACCATAATTGCATCATTACAGAAATAAAATGATGATAAAATGGGAATTCTGCAAAAGCAAGAAATTAAATTAACGGCTGTGATTCGGCAGATAAGTGCCTTTTATGGTTCGGTGCGGAATTCGCCCGCAAGGATACTATAAAATTCAAAAGGAAGGGCCTGACTGAAAACCCAACCGTAGTCTGGGAAAAACGGCAGAAGATCAAAAATAGCTAAGAAGCAAGCCGGTCAGTCAACCCATGACCTTGACATAAATCGGGATTTTAAAGCAACTGGAACTACCTTACTTGCATTAATTCCAGAATGTTTAACAACTGAAATCTAATTCCGGAAATGTATTCCACTTTAGAGGCATGGAAATGAGCATAAAACCACGTAGACAATGGATGGTTATCGACTTTGAGGTGTTCGTATATTTCATCCATAACTTTGCCCTCATAATCAAGATCGGCTGAAAGGGTATTGTCTTGTTCGAGCCAACCCTCAATGCCGGATTTGGTTGTTGGAAAACAAAAGGACGGGGCAGTATGTGTTATTACGGTATTTATTTTAAGTCCGTCGGTTTTAATTTCAGACAACTTCTCCGGAGCATATACTGGAATTTCGTCCTTCCAATAGTAAGTAACCGTTCTATTTTTCAGTTTTGCCAGCCCCATTTGGGTTTCCCGGTACTCCCGGTCTATCGAAACAGCGCCGCCGATACATAGTATATTGTTTCCGGAAAACTGTATGACGCAATAATCCGGAATAGTCTTCATACGAGGGTAGTCGATTAGTCGATTTTCGAAATAATCAGGATTGTCGTGATTGCCACGCATCAGAATCAGCATGCAGTTCAATTTAACCAGAGTCAGCTCCAGCTTTTTGTAAAGTTGCTCGTAATAAGCCGGTTTCTCGAAACCTATGCCGCAGTCGCCGGCAACCAACACAACAGCATCCTCTATTTGCTTGCGCTTTAGTTCGTATAGCAAGGTTTTGAACTCGCCGTGGATATCCCCACAAACGAGAAATTTTTTATAGGTATCGAAACTATTATAAATAATCATATACAGATAGTTGTAAAATAAATGGTGTTAGGAGTAAATTCACTTTCCTCCGAGCAATCCGGTATATCCTTCAAACTTTTATTTGCGATAGTTTAGAAGATAAACCTCTCGTTAACCGGTCTCTATCAGTTATTCATTCTTGTATCTGAAACTCTCGAAACTGACATCCTCATCTAGTTGTTCCCAATGAATTCCTATCGACGAAAGTCTAAACGCGGTGCGTTGAACCTCTGTGGCACCTGCCAATCGTGGATACCATTTGAGAGACTGGCTCAACTTTTCTCCATTATAGGTTTCGATGAAAATACGATCATCGGCAAACCATACTTCTTTAACGCTCATAGTTGGCATACGACATCTCCTTTATACTACAAATACACATAATAGTCAATATTGTCGCAAACTAATTTTTAGACCAGAAAAACGGCGAAAAATTTTCCCCTCCCGCCGCTTTCCTGTTTTCAGCAATTTTCAGTAGCTTTGATTTCTATAAATAAAAAATCCCCGACCGTATGGCCGAGGATTATCTTTATATAAACTGTTCCAAATATTTCTCCTTAAACCCAGCTAACGGGAATTTGAAATCTTTCTGTGTTCCGTCCGTTGCCGTATAACCGAATACAACCGTATCGCTCTTGATATGGGCTTCAAAGATATTCAGCGTGCAATGGGACTTGGGAATATCTACGATGTTGGATAATACAATGGCGAGATAACCCTCCTCTACGATTTTTGGATTCAGCAGATAAGAAAATCCTGCCATATAACGACCTCGCTTTTGAAAGCGGATGGTCATATCTTTTGTGGGGTCTATATCGAGTTCAAAGATATAGTGGAACTCTCGTGGTGTGGGGTCATCGGTTCTACGCCCCACGAACAGGCAAATACCGTGTTCATTATCATAAGATACGCCTTTGGAGATATACGATAGTTGAATATCGTCGATAGTCTCCGTGCCTGTTTTTCAATCAACACTCGGTGTTTTTCTTTTCATTTTAGCTAAAATTTGTATTGTTAAATAAATCTTTGATTATGATATAAATATACGAAAAATTTATGACTTATGCAAGTAAAAAAGAAAGGACAAACTTGTACAGAGGGTCTATAAGTTAACCCTTTGGCACAAGTCTGTCCCTTAAAACAAACGATGAGAATCAACGTTTCTCCAATGCCTGTCGATTCTTCTTTATTTTCTTGATAAATTTCACATCATTCCATAAATCGACCAAATCTTTATCGGATAATTGGGTATCATCATTACAAATTCCCGTAAAGACATCAATCTTACGATGATTTTCGTCATCATGAATATGCGGGCATGATGGACATTTATCATTGTCAGCAACTCTGAAATTTGTAGTAAACTTCAAAAGTCCATCTTCCCGATTAGCAATGTCACAGATGATCTTCCATTGATCCCCTAAAAAACACTGCTGCCGATCCTTTCCATCATTGAACTGCTCTGTTGGGATTATCGACAAAATATCTTGTAAGATTCGATATAATGCCGTTTGTTTGGCAATTAGTGATTCTAATTTTAACAACCGTTGTATATAAACGTCACTCGGAATCATCCCGTTCAAAAATTGATTATGAACGAGGGTAAAATATAGTCGAGCGTTTTCAGATTTAATTGTTTTCATGATTGATTTTATTCATCTAATCCAGAAATGCTTGCAAATTTCTTCCATCCTGTTGCGGCTTTATAGGCATTGGCACAACCTGAAGGTACTTTCAGTACAGAATAAGGATTTATCCCCTCAAAAGCATTGTACCCGCAAGTCGGTGGTATCTCCGTGCCGATCTTGAATAATCGCAGTTCAGAATCCTCATAAAAAGCGTATTGATTGATTGTCTCAACCTGTGTACAAGCAGACATATCAACGGTCATTAGATTCTCCAATTGACAGAAAGCACCATGATAATAAGAAGTACCATAAGGACCAGAATAACCACCACCGATAGTTTTCAGTTGAGAACCTTTCTCAAAAGTTACTGTTGCTAATTTAGAACAACCCTTAAATGCCGCTGCTTCAATCATCTCTACACTTGCAGGAATCTCAATAGAAGTCAATGCAGTACAATCCGAGAAAGCACCATAATAAGAATTAGGATTACAATTAGAATTATAATTAGAATAATAACCACCACCGATAGTTTTCAGTTGAGAACCTTTCTCAAAGGTTACTGTTGCTAATTTAGAACAACCCTTGAATGCCGTTGCTTCAATTGTTTCTACACTTGCTGGAATCTCGATAGAGGTTAATGCTGTACAACCATAAAAGGCGCCAGAATAATGACCACCACCGATAGTTTTCAGTTGAGAACCTTTCTCAAAAGTTACGGTTGTCAGAGAGGAACAACCATAGAATGCCGATGCTTCAATCGTTTCTACACTTGCAGGGATTTCAATGGCTTTTAATGTTTTGCAATCCGAAAAAGCGCCATAATAATAATCAGAAGAATAACCACCACCGATAGTTTTCAGTTGAGAACCTTTTTCAAAGGTTACGGTTGTCAAAGAAGAGCAGCTTTTGAATGCTGTGGCTTCAATTGTTTCCACGCTTGCAGGGATTTCAATGGAGGTCAATGCCGTACAATCCGAGAAAGCACCAGAAGAATAACCACCAGAAGAATAACCACCAGCGATAGTTTTCAGTTGAGAACCTTTCTCAAAGGTTACTGTTGCTAATTTAGAACAACCCTTGAATGCCGATGCTTCAATCGTTTCTACACTTGCAGGAATCTCAATGGCTGTTAATGCTGTACAACCATAAAAGGCGCCGTAAAAAGAACCATCACCACCGATAGTTTTCAGTTGAGAACCTTGCTCAAAAGTTACTGTTGCCAGTTTGGAACAGCCCTTGAATGCCGATGCTTCAATCGTTTCCACGCTTGCAGGGATTTCAATGGCTTTTAATGTTTTGCAATCCGAAAAAGCGCCATAATAACCACCAGCGATAGTTTTCAGTTGAGAACCTTTCTCAAAGGTTACGGTTGCTAATGATGAACAGTTTTCGAATGCTGATCCACCGATAGTTGTTACATTTGCAGGGATTACAACGGTTTTCAGTTTGCTTTTATAAAACATAGATCCCCTAATCGTTACCAATGTATTGGGGAGAATCAGATTTTCGACATTTGTAGAGTTGTAAAATGCCTGTGTCGGCAATGCCGTAATATTCACCTCTGAAATATCGAGGTCTTTCAAATTGGGCATCATGCGATAGATAAACAGAAAATCGACATCGTTCAGCACTCCTGTAATCTTCAACGATTCGATATTGGCATAATCATAATCCGTCAATTCATTCTCCAGTTCACCTTTCGTTTCGACATGAATTTCAGTACACGTTCCCAATTGGCGAAAAATAATCGTTTGTAAAATATTGCCTTGTTCGTCTTTCAATGCTACCGTAGCAAAACGCTGTATTCCCTCGTTAGCTGAAATATTGAAAGCAATAGTATCTTCCCGCAAGGCTCGTGTTTCGGGGGACAGCGACAACCACGATTGGGCATCTTCGGGAATCTCAATTGTATAATCCAAATTTGTGGTCAATTTGATTTCCTGCGTACCTCCAGCGGGAGTAGCATCAACAGAGTTATCTGCTATATTGATTTGCCCCTGCATGCAATTCAGCGACACCATAACGGTACGATAGGAACCGTCATTAGCAAACACAAGGATTTCACTTTCTACAATTGGATTAGGGGCTGTAATCGTAATCGTTCCCTTATCCGTAGAGGTAGCATTTACTTTGACTTTCCATTCATCCTGTGCAATGGCTTTGACAACCGTATTTTCGGTTGCGCCCTCAATCGTATAGGAAATAGTTTTGTTTTCGCCCCCGTTGAGAATGGCTATATCCGTTGTATCAAATGCAATTGCAAACTTTGAATTATCGCTTTTGGGAATCGTGATAACCGTATCGTCGGCCATCGTGAAATAGACATTAGCGCCGTCTTCCGTCACGCTTTTGAAGATGCCGTTTGTGCCATCCTTACCATCGACACCATCTTCTCCGTCCGTTCCGTCTACTCCATCTTTTCCATCTGCTCCCGTTGCTTGTCCTATATCAGTCCAAGTTTTTCCATCATCCATTGAAAGCAACCATCGTCCATTTTCTATTTTCAGTTGTGGCGTAATGCCATCTTTGCCATTGGTTCCATCCGTACCATCTTCTCCGTCTGCACCGTCATTGCCATCCTCGCCATCAATACCGTCCTTGCCGTCTGTACCCTGTGCTTTTACCTTGGTTCCCTTTTCATCGGTTAGCCATTCACCATCAAGCGTCCAATAATAACAACCATCTGTATCTTTTCTCACGCCAATTACAGGAATAGTTCCGCTATCCTTGCCATTTTTAATTGTAGCGGTAGAACCATCTGAAAAGTGGATAATGTAACCATCGGATATTTGTTCTACTTTGGAAATGGACAAATTATCCTGCAATGCGTCTACAATCTTCTGCAAGGATGAAATATTCGTGTTCATCTGTTTGCAGAGTTCCTCCAATTTTGTCACGCGATTTTCGAGGTCGCTCAAATCATTGCGCAATGCGCTGTCGTCGTACTTATCGCTGCAACCGAACAGCAACAAGCCGCAAAGCAAAAAAGATAGTAGCTTTTTCATAAAATTGAGTTTAATAAAGTTAATAATGTTCTTGTTCAAATTCTGCTAATGTTTTGAATATAGTTGCATCTGAAACTCCGTGTATGGTCGTTGCCAACTCCTGTAAAATCCGCAATCTGTCACACATATTTTGAGTTGCTTTAATTGTATGACAGTTGTTAGTAACGGCAATAATCCACGCATTTTGAGCAGATGAATGTATGCCGTTAAACAAGTATTTGGAGGACATTCAAATCCACTTTGTACCGTATCAACTCCTGCTGCGGTGGGTTATATGCAAAAAGAAAGTGTGGAGTTGTTCGTTTATCTAACAGGAGGTTCTGGAATACCCGTGCATTAAATAAACAATACCCCACACCGAATAGTATATATCACATGATATATGCCTATACACGGTGATGAGCGTTGCGTTCTCCTTAATGCACTTGAAATTTTCCAGATTTCCTGTTAAGGATTAGCGAAACACTTTCACTAAACTAATATGTTACCGCCCATTAGGACGATGCCACAAAGTTAAAAAATGTTTCTCAATACGCAACACTCTTGGGGTATTGTAGTTACAAAGTTCTCAAAAACAAAGTTTCTATCCAATAGCGGAGCCTATGGAATTGCAATTTTGTTCGTTCTAACTTGGGGATAAAAGGTTTTGGGATTATGTCTGCATAAATGCCGTAATTGTGATGTGCAAATAGTTTGTATTGACAATTATCGACTTTACGCCAGCCTGAAAACGAAAATTAGGGGTAGTAAAATCTTGTCGAGATTACAATACCCCTAATTTCCGTAATTTATGCGTTCCAATAAATAGAAATACAGTTGTAGTTTTACTCTCCTGCAATTTTCCGAATCACGCTGTCCATACAGATAGCCTGTCCGCTGGCTAATCTTCCCCACCAACAGCAACCGTATTCGTCGATAATAACCTCTCCCTCGCGTTTCAACCGTTCGGCCAGCCACGAATCAATCAACCACCATTCCATCACATCACCCACGAAGGGATAGATATATTCTTCGGGAAGCAGGTTTTTGTTGAGCATTTCATCCACGACTGCGGTTTGATTCGTCAATACGCAGTTCTCCACCAATCGCTGTGCTGTCATTGGATTCCCTGTTGTGCGGCTATATTGCGTAACCATTGGTTAGCAAACGTTGTGTGGCTGGCCTGCAAGCGAGGATTCAACGCTATTCCATCTTCCGACCATCTGACGCTGTTTTGCTCGATGCCGCAATAGTCGTTGCGATAATAGTAGGGAATGAATTGCCGAGTGTCTTTGTGCAGGGCAAATAGCATTTCGGGATCACGCATCATGTCCCCGTTCTGTTGTCCGTAATGAGCCAACGAAAAAAAGTCGTACTTGTCGATACGGCCGATCAGTTCAAGATAGACGGGCATATAAGTACCGTCCGAATTGTCGATTTTGGTTGTCTGTAAAGCTAACATTTTGCGGAAAATCTCCGCCGCTCTCCTGTCAAGTGTTTTCATATCTGAAAAGGTTTTACATTCGGCAATGGGGAGGGGCTTTAGTATGGAGTAACTGGATGTGCAGGGGAGATATTTTACAAAAGAAACAGACATTATAGCCTGTTTCTGATAAACGCCTACGGCGTGTATGTAAAGAGAGAAATTGGAGTGACGCAATTTTCAAGGGGTATATAAATAAGAAATTCCCGAAATATGTCACCTCTCTTATTAGATGAAAAAGCCCTCGTGCGTAAGCACGGGGGCTGTATATCTAAAATGCAAAACCGCTGAAATCTTCTTTGTCCTGCTTATCTCGTTCTATAATCTTCCGATATGGCTTTTGCATATCGAGAGCCTTTATAAAGTAGGTTAACGATACCTTTTCGGGTAAGGTTTTGCAACGTTTGTTCAGTTGATAGGTAATTGTTATCGGTTCCGATGCTGGTAGCCCGACCGCGTTGTACTTGGTAAGCAGTACCGACATTGCCCACTTATCCCAATTTGGCGGCGTTGCCTTTTTGGAGTTACAAAAGTTGCATATCTCTTTATAAATCCCTGCGGCGGTCTTTCTGACTGCTGAATTGATAAAACAACCAGCCGTCAGTTCATAGCCTTTCTCTATGGCTTTGATAAGTCCTAATCGCCTACATTCATTTAATAATGCAGTTGTTGTATTACGGGACAATCCGACAGCCTTTGCAATTTGGCTGTTGCTTCATTGGACGGTATCCGTATTATTAAGGCAG
>OGOK01000790.1_pt1 | contig 25399 bp, 28 predicted proteins | sample 1552661 | NCBI WGS metagenome assembly OGOK01 (sample SAMEA2580172, study PRJEB22360) | human gut metagenome | biome: human gut; feature: human-associated habitat; material: faeces | place: Denmark | collected 2008/2010
TTGGACGCTCCATTCGCACTGCCAAGGTCTGCGGCTTTTTTGTACCACATAGCCGCCTGTTCGGGATTTTTGACACCGTTCACGGAAAATTCAGCCATCCACAATACGGCAGGAAGATAATCGAAATCGGTTGCAAGGGTATTCATTATATTTTTAGCACGGGCAACGGTTTCAACGGTCGGATTTTTCAAAAGCCGTCTTGCCTTCATGTATTCAAGCTCGCACATTTCTTTTCTGTTCTGAACGCTTGTACCGTGCAGAATCGTGTTTACATCGCTTTTAAATTCGCCGTCATTCGGTTTTTCAGGGGACTGATGTTTTTTCATTTTATCAAACAAGCTCATAACTCTCCTCCTTACCGTTTTCTGCTTACCATATATTTCACTTCAATATTACGAATACACAATTTTTATCATATCAAAACATTCAGAAGAAACATATGATAGCATCAAGGCTGGCGGATGATATCCGCCCCTACAAGTTTGTCATTCTACATTAAGATTATAAATGAAAACTGCGAATTTATAAATCTGTTTGGGCATTATATTCAAAAAGCATATTGATTTTATCCTTAAATTCGATTATAATTTACTTGTAAACATAAAAACCACTTGTTTTTTAAGGAGATAACGATGAATATATTTGACAACATTGCCGCTAATCTTTCATTAAAGTATGAAAATTCGGAATTTTATAAAAACAAACTCGTCAAACGATACAAGCCACTCATCACCCCTGGTGTAAAGTCACAGGACGAGCTTATCATTTCTCTTGAAAAGCACTTTGACCTTGAACTGACCGACAAGGCTGTTATGAGCAAGACTTTTCTTGAACTCTGCGTTATGGGCAACATTGATTGTGATGAGCCTGATATGATTGATTTTGAGATTTACAGGGTTGTGAGAAATTCAAAGAGCGAGGCGCTTTATGCCTGCGAAAAATACGACCTCGATGATGACGACATTTTCATCATCTTTGAGGAGCATAACAACTTCTTTATCAGTAACTCGCAGATTGTCGAGATGCTGCTTATCATCAAAGAGGGTGTTTCTGCCGAGGACTATGAGAATGAAACTCCCGAATTTCTCAACTACATCCGTGTCTGCCGTTACTTCTGCCAGACAAACTTTTTTAAGCTCAACAAGGCTGTTACATATGACGAGTTCGATATGATTGACATTTCCGAAGATGAAAGCGATTCTGACGATGCCGATTATTTTGACGAGTCAGAAGATGAAACTGACGATTTCACAGACGCAATTGAGTTTTAATTTTTGAATTTTCACTTTTCGACTTAACAAAATAGCAAAAAAATTACGAGGAAGGTTTTATGCCTTCCTCGTTTTTGTTTACTGCAAATCACTTTCTGAAAGATGAATTCTATCAAAAGTAGCGTCTTTAAAATCGTCTGAAAATGCATTTATTACCAAGGTATGTAAATTGTAGTAGTACTGAATACCATTTTCATTAAATACATATGTTGTTTCGTTGCTGTTCTTACATTTTCCAACCAACCTGTTAGAAACAACAGGATTTGCGTCAATCAATGGTGTAATCAAAACAGCCGCCAAAACACATAATATCACTACAGGTATCACTATTTTTATTGGAGCAGGTTTCTTTTTCGGATTAACCTGAACAAAATTCTGAGAATATTCAACATTTGTACTACTATCTGAATTAGCAGAATTATTTACAGTCACATTTTGAACATTACTGTCTGTTGTGTTTGTCACAGGTTCAGTTAAACTATTAACACTGTCACCTGGCTCTGCCACAGGAACAGTTTCGTTTTAAACATTATTATGTACAGTGTTCTGCGAAATTTCAGTTGCTTTGACATCATTTTCTCTTTCAATTTTTGCACCGCACTTTTCGCAGAAAGCCACCTCATAGCTTGCGGATTTACTGTTTTGATTCAATTTTTTCTCACTCATAATTACCTCTCCTTTTGGAATTTTATTTTTAGAGCAGATGCCGTTGCACCTCATTTTGATTACATTATGATATTACTTGTGATATCATAATTACTATCACATAATAACATATTATAATAGATATTGTTAATATAAAATAGTATTAGTGAATAAATTTGATTCAGAAGTTATCAATATGGATAAATTTAAAAATGAAGCATTAGTAATAAAAAAACGAGGTGAGGACGGCCACAAGCCCATAACCGTAAGGCTCTGTGAAGATACATTGTCAAAGCTTGACAAAATTGCCGCAGAAACAATTATTCAAGAAACGAGCTTATCAATGTAATCCTCAGTCACGGTGTTGAAAACATCATAATAGAATAATCAAACTTTTTATCGGGAAGGAGAAATCCTTCCCTTTTTTCATACTACGGACTGAACCGCAACAACTTTAAAGCAATGTTCCTCATTGTCTGCATAAATCTGCGCCGAGAAGAACTCGTCCATATTGCAGAAAAGTCCATACGATTCAATTCCTACATCTTCATCCCTGTCAAGGCGAGCAAGCACTTCGTTGATTTCATCGGTAAATGCAACGATTTCTCCCACATTTTCGGGAATCCACTGCACACCGTCAATTCCGATTATCATTTCCTCATCCCACTTTTTGCGGCACTTTTTAAATGCTTTTTCATCATCAACATAAATATATCTTTCGATTATATTCTTGATTTCCTCAGCTTCATCGTGATACTTTTCAAAATCAAATGTGATAACAAGAAACATTTCACTATTCCACAAATTTGAAATTGCGAAGTCCTTTTTCTCAACAATGTCGCCAAAATCAAAAACATTGTCCATACAGGTTTTATCGTCAATGTACTGGGATAACCACAAATCAATGCCGTCAAAATAAGCTATTTTTCCGTACTTGAAGTCCTTTTCGCCAGAATTTTCAAGGCAATCAAAAATGCTTGGAACTCTATCAGGAAAACACGCCACCGTGATAAATTCCTCATCGGAACAGTTGCCGATATTCACAAATTTTCCGCTGCAGGTGATGTCAATTGTGAATCCACCGTGATTACCTAGCTTCTGGATTATCTCGCCCGCACTTTCGTCTTCGGTTTCAAAAAGCGTTTCATCGCCCTCAATATCAATATGCAAATCAAAGTCAGCATTTTCACATCTCTTCGACATCGTTGCATAGGAAAGCAGCGCCAAAAGGTATGCACGGATACCCTTGATTGCTTCGGGATTTTGCGGTGCGTTTTCAAACACAAGCTTTTCGTGGATCTTTCTTTTACAATTCATTAACATAATAATTTCCGCCTTTCATTAACTTAGTAACAATTATTGTTATTGCCCTTTTAATTAGGTTTTTCCTTTTCTTTTCTTTAATAATATTATACCATAAACCACTGTCCCATTATCTACCCTCTGCTCTAAAAAACGGCTTATTTATGCGGTTTTTTGCGAAAATTCTTCATTTATTAAAAGCAGAACATCTTGACAAATGTGTGAATTTTTTGTACAATTTAAGAGTTTGTTTTTATAGGAGAGAATTCGTTTATGGAAAGAGAAAATTTTAAATCCCGACTTGGGTTTATCCTTGTAAGTGCGGGTTGCGCTATCGGAATCGGCAATGTGTGGCGATTTCCGTATGTTGCAGGACAGAACGGCGGCGGACTATTTGTACTTTTGTACCTAATCTTCCTCGTTCTTATGGGAGTTCCTGTTTTGACAATGGAACTTGCAGTCGGAAGAGCGAGCAGAAAAAGTGCTGTTCTCGGCTACAAAAAACTTGAAAAGCCAAAGAGCAAGTGGCACATTCACGGCTGGTTCTGTATGCTCGGATGCTACCTTTTGATGATGTACTACACCACGGTTTCGGGTTGGATGACGAGCTACTTCTACAAATTTGCGACGGGTTCATTTGAAAGCGGAATGACCTCGGAGCAAGTTGGCGGAGTATTCAACGAATTGCAGTCAAATCCGCTTGAAATGGTAATTTGGATGGCGATTATCACCGTCCTCGGATTCCTTGTTTGCAGCAGAGGTATTCAAAAGGGCATTGAAAAAGTCAGCAAAGCTATGATGATTGTGTTGCTCATACTCATTCTTGTACTCGCAGGCAACAGCTTATTCCTTTCGGGTGCAGGTGAGGGACTCAGCTTTTACCTTATTCCCGATTTGGACAAGGTGAATGAAATCGGACTTGGCAATGTTATTTCATCCGCTATGAATCAGGCATTCTTCACACTCAGTCTTGGCATTGCGGCAATGGAAATTTTCGGCAGTTATATGTCAAAAGGCCACACTCTGCCGAGTGAGTCAATCAAAATTTGCGCACTTGACACATTTGTTGCAATTATGGCAGGTCTTATCATCTTCCCCGCTTGTTTTTCATACGGTGTTCAGCCCGACCAAGGCCCTGCTCTGATTTTCGTAACACTTCCGAATGTGTTCGTAAATATGGCCGGCGGAAGAATTTGGGGTACTCTGTTCTTCCTGTTTATGACTTTTGCGTGCTTCTCAACAATCATTGCCGTGTTTGAAAACATCATTTCGTTCTGGATTGATATGTTCGGCATCAGCAGAAAGAAATCTGTTCTTATCAACACAATCATCATTCTTATCGCAAGTTTGCCGTGTGTGTTCGGTTTCAACATTTGGAGCGGTTTCCAAATTTTCGGTCAGAATGTTCTCGGTATGGAAGATTTCCTCGTAAGCAATATCCTTCTTCCTGTAGGTTCACTTGTCTATCTCCTCTTCTGCGTTACAAAATTCGGTTGGGGATTTGACAACTACCTTGATGAGTGTAATACCGGTAAAGGCATTAAATTTTCAAAGGCTTTAAAGCCGTATTTCAAGTATGTACTCCCTGTTCTTGTACTGATTTTGATTGTTCAGGGATTCATAAAATAAGTTAATATATTTCTTTAAAAGCAAAATCCCGACAGTATGTTTTTGATACTGTCGGGATTTTTTATGTCCGCATTTATTAAATTTACTTTTTACGATTGAACTTTTTTACCTTTTCGGAAAGCTCTGTAAGTTCTTCTTTTGAAAGTTCGGGAAGATGTTCAAGGTCATCAAGAAACTTTGCACTGCTTTCATCAGCACGAAGTTTTGTACTTTCCACATAGTAGCTTGTGATTACGCCCGGAACTACTGCAATGATAAGAATTGAACATATCGAAAGAAAGATTGAAAGCACTCTGCCGACAAGCGTTGTTGCAAGCACATCGCCAAGTCCGATTGTTGTGGCAACGCTGAAGCAGTACCATATGCTGTCAAAAAGCCGAGTTATGTTCGGCTCGAAAATCCATATTGCAACACTCACCGCAAAAAACACGATAACATAACTGCACAAAAGCTTAATTGCACCCGTCCGTTTGAGGACAATTTTCAACAGTCTTGTCTTTTTCAAAGCACCACCCCATTTGTATAAATTATAGCAATTAAAATTACCTCCGTCAAGGCGGTGGATATACGGCTTTAAGAATAGAATCAACTGAAAGTGAAATTGTCCTATAGGAAGTTGCGGATGACATCCCGAATAAAAATAAAACCGACCTGTCATAACAACAAGTCGGCTTTACTTCTGAAATATAAAATGAAATGAAAAATTAAAATTAACGATTAATCGGAATATTTTCTGATTTTGAGATAAATTCCCCTGTCATCGGCAATTTTCTGACAAGCCTTGATGTCCTCCTCGGGGATTGTATCTACGATTGAAAACTGCGTATGTTCAAAATATTTCTTTGCATCCTCTGCAAATTTGAGCATTGACTCATACGCATGGTCAAAAACAGGACGGCAAACTTCGTCATACTTTTCCGATGAACAGGTATTGAGGCTGATTGAAACAGAATCAATATACTTTGAAATCAACTCAGCTGTGGGCTTGTTGTTGATTCTGTCAGAAAGACCGTTTGTGTTGAGTCTGAGTTTGATGTCGGGGTGCTTTTCCCTTACATATTTTGCGGTTTCAAGCATATTGTCAAGAGCTGAAGTCGGTTCGCCGTAGCCACAGAATACAAGCTCCTTGTAGCCTGTGAAATCAAAATCATCAACAGCCTTTTTAATATCCTCCATACTCGGATCATGCTTGTGCCAGAGTGTATCTGCACTGCCGACCGAATCGGTATTGTTGCGGATACAGAATGTGCATCTGCAAGGGCATTTGTTCGTCAGATTAGCATAGATAGATGTTTTGTACACATAAAGAATATCTGCCATTATGTTTTCTTCTCCTTATTGAAACTCACATTAAAGCGAGAGTTTTTTCTTGAAATTGATTTTATCAAGACCGATGCCTACAACAATGAAGATTAAAGCACCTACACCGGGCTGCAACCAGCAAGTGGGAAGTTCCGCAATTGCGGCACCAAAGTCATACATAAGACCGTTTGCAATAAAGTAACCGCCGATTGTAACGATTGTTGTTGGAATGAGCATAAGAAGTGATGACGGACTGATGATTTTTTCATCTTTGCCACGCTTCTTCATTGCCATTCTGCAAAGCACAAACGGAACAGCGTTGACAGCCTTGATAATAGCTGTTGGGATTGCCCAATGCGGATAACCCGAAATGAGGTCGGCAAGAGCGCCGCCGATTGATGACGCGATAATTCCGAATGGACCGGGAAGAATACTTGCGGCGAGATAAATCATAGAGTCGCCTGCATGAGAGTATCCAAGCGGTGACGGAATCTTGATAAAAGCAGTTGTAACGGTAATAAGAGCCGCACACATTGCCGTAATTGCAATCAGCTTTACATTAAATTTTGAATCGGTTTTTGAAACAGTTTTAGCAGTCATAGTAATTTCCTCACAAAAGCATTTTTAAATGTTTTTCAAATTCAATACCCTCGTTGCGGTGAATACCGAGTTTAACGGTTTCACAAAGCGAGGTCTGTATGAATTTTACCGCCAGATTTACGGTATCTTTCAGGCTGTCACCACGGAGCAGTCCCGAAAAGACAACCGAGGCAAACAAGTCGCCTGTACCCGAATAGCTTCCGCCCGTCTTTTCACAGCTGACACAAAACACCTCATCATCGGCTGCAATAAGATTGTTAATCTTTGTAACCTCATCGGAAATTTTATGCTCAATGCCTGTAACAATCACGGTTTTCACCTTGTAGAGTTTCAAAAGCTTTTTGGCAAGCTCTGCAACCGTATCGAGAAAATCGGGAGAATCGGCATTTTTAATCAGTTCTGAATAGTCGGTATCGCACAGAATACAACATTCGGTAAGGTTCGGGGTGATTACATCGGCAACAGAAACGAGTTTTTTCATCTTTTTGCCGAGAGTTTCGGTATAAAGACTGTAGGTTCTTCCACCGTCACCGAGAACCGGATCCACAAGCACAAGCGTGTTGTCGGTTTCAAAGCTGTCTATAAATGAAAGAATTTTGTCCACCTGCTTTTCGCTTGAGAGGAAACCCGTATAGATTCCGTCAGGCTGAAAGCCGAGTTTTTTCCATTCACTTGTGTAATAATCAAGCTTGTCAGTGCAATCGTTGCAGTAAAAGCTTTCAAATCCCGTCTGACTTGTCAAAACGGCTGTCGGCATAGGACACGCCTGAATGCCCATTACGGACAAAACAGAGATTGCCGCCGTCAGCGAACACTTGCCAAGCCCCGAAAGATCATTGATTAATACAGCTTTTTTTGTCATCATACCACGCCTTAAAATTTCTGAACAGTTCAACATTTATCTTGTGATGTTGTCATTATACAACACCACTGTCATTATTTGTATGTACAATTTTCAGAATTTTTATAGGTACAGTTTGTAAGATGCAAAAAAAGACGCCCCAAATTGAAGGTGCCTTTTCATATTTATAAACTGATTTTCTGTTAAAACTCATAATGTGACCACATAGAGATTATTTTTACGATTTTTTCTTCCTCATAAACCATATAGACAAGTCTGTGCTGAGAATTTATTCTGCGTAAATAGCATTGTTTCAAATTTCCGATAAGCCGTTCATAAGGCGGTGGATTTTGAAAAGGATTTTCGCTGATAAGTTCAAACAAATTCTGCACATTACGCTTTAATGCAGGATACTGCTTGATTCTCTCCTTATACTTTTGGGCTGATTTTGTAATCATCAGCTTATAATTACCACTCAAATTCTTCACACTCCTCAAGCGGAGTTTCAATTCCGTCCTTTAATTTTTCACTCATACCGGGAATTGAATTAAGATACATTGTTTCAACAAGATTATTATAATCTTCTTCACTTATAAGAACAGCATTTCAGCTTTTGGTGCTGATGTTTATAGGTTCATTATACTTTACAGTCTGATCAATCAATTCAAAAATTTGTTTTCTGAAATTTGGCTTTATCAACAAAGCAGACATAAAATGATTGTACAGTTTACCGATATAATTAAAGGTCGGAATATTGTATAATTATTTACATATTCTATTTATTGTGGGGTTGATATGTATGTGGAAAGAACTTCGTACACAGCATGAAATTGACAATTTCATGAAAGAAATTATCGGATTTCACGACAGTTGCATAAAAGAAATAAAATATTCAAGCGGTGCTTATGTCGAAAAGAATCTGTCAATGTCGCCGGTAAACACAAAGCGTACATTAACAGTTCTTATTCAGCGACAATTTGAGGATATTTCCGCACTTGAACTTGAGTTTTCGGAACTTGAGTATATAAGAATGTACCCTGTAAATCCGGACTACACCTGTGAAATATTGGACGCATCATTTTTCATAAAAGATGGTCTTATTTATTGGTGCGACAACGGTGATGTAAAGGAAGATGACATACACAATTATAAAGGCACGGTCATCTGCTCAAAGAAAGTTCGTTGGAGAAATGCAAGCGAGCTTATCGGTAAAAGAGATTTTTATAAAAGTGCAAACGAATAACAGACAGCAATTTAAAAGCAACGAAGTTTTTGCTCCGTTGCTTTTTTGTTAGCCTATAAAATCATTAAAAGATTTTTGCGCTATATCCGATACTATTCTCTGCATTTCGGAACGGGAATTTGCGTTTCTCGCCCTGTCAACGCAGCTTTCACGGTACTTTTTCGGCATACTTGAAAAGACAAACATTGCGTCGGGATTTTCACCGAGTGCCATTGTAAAGCCAAGCGGCAAATCCCATTTTTCTCCGAGTATTTCTGCAGTTCTGTTCACCGTAATCACCCCTGTTTTAGTTTTTGCCTAGGGATTTAAGATACAACAGAGAATAATCGGAAATCATAAACCGAAAATAAAATTACTTCTGCTCTGCAACAACAGCAAAGAATACAAGGTCGGAGTCGCTGTCATTAATAAGGCTGTGTGTATGACCTTTCGGGCAATAGTGGCACACGCCTGCCTCAACTCTTTCATACTCGCCGTCCATAAGCACCTTGCCTGTTCCCTCAATGATGTAGAACATTTCGCAGTTGCCCTCGTGAGTGTGAAGTCCGATTGACGCACCGCTTTCAAGGCGACCGTGCATAATCATATTTCTGTCATCCGTGAATTTCTTTACGGCATATGCCTTTTCGCCGCCTTTAAAATTCGGCAAAATCTGTTCTTCCATATTTTTGAAATCAATAATCATATCTCGTGTCCTCCTGATTAAATTGAAATTTTAAAGTTCTTTATAATAAGGACAGATGTCCTCATAGTGACCGTCTTTCATCAAAAAGCCTTTCGGAATAACTCCGAGTTTTACAAAGCCAAGGCTTTCATAAAGTTTTCTTGCAGGTTTGTTGGTTCTCACAACAGCATTGAACTGCAAAATTTTGAAGCCGTATTTTTTAGCACGCTCAAGGCAATCCGACACAAGCTTTCTGCCGACACCTTTTCCCCTCGACGATGAGGAAACCACATAGCTTGCATTACAAATATGACCGCATCTGCCGACATTATTCGGATGAAGAATATACATTCCGAGAACCTCGCTGCTTTCATCGGTTGCAACGGGACAACAAGTTTGCTCTGCAAAAAACTTCTTTCCGCTTTCAAAATCAAGTTCTTCAGTCTGCGGAAAGGCAACTCCGTCCCTTACAACTTCATTCCATACGGAAATCATACCATTAATATCATTTTCCCCGTATTCTCTCACGGTAATACTCAATTTCAGTCACCTCGGGTTAATTTTAGCACTATAAGTTAAAATTTTCAATCCAAACGGCTGAAATATTTACTATTTTTACCTTTTTAAAATTGCAAATTAATCTTGAAATTTGTCGAAAGATACTGTATAATCTATTTATAGAATTGAATAAGAATAATCTTATCAAGAGTGACTGAGGGGACAGGCCCTGTGAAGTCCGGCAACCTGCGTATGCAAGGTGCCAAATCCTGCGGTATTTACCGAAAGATGAGTAAACACGGCACCTTTCGGATGAACGGTGCTTATTTTTTTGGAAGGAGTTTTCTAAATGGCTAAACATTTATTTACATCCGAGTCTGTAACGGAAGGTCATCCCGACAAAGTGTGTGACCAGATTTCCGACGCAGTTCTTGACGAAATCCTCTCTCAGGATAAAAACGCCCATGTTGCCTGTGAGGTTACGGCTACAACAGGCATGATTCATGTTATGGGTGAAATTTCAACCGATTGCTATGTTGACATCGCAGATGTTGCAAGAAAGGTTGTAAACAACATTGGCTACAACGATCCGAAGTGCGGTTTTGACGGCAACACCTGTGCGGTTCTCACATCAATTGACGCACAGTCACCCGACATTGCAATGGGCGTAAACGAAAGTCTTGAGCTTAAAGACGGCGAAAGCGATACCGACAATCAGATTGGTGCAGGTGATCAGGGCATGATGTTCGGTTATGCGTGTGATGAAACACCCGAACTTATGCCGATGCCTATTTCCCTTGCCCACAAGCTTGCAAAACAGCTTACAAAGGTAAGAAAAGACGGCACTCTTTCATATCTCCGTCCCGACGGCAAGACTCAGGTTACTGTTGAGTATGACGATGACAAGATTGTCGGCATTGACACGGTTGTAATTTCAACACAGCATGATGAAGATGTTACACTTGAGCAGATTAGAAAAGACCTCATCGAGTATGTTATCAAACCGATTATCCCTGCTGAGCTTATGAACGAGAACACAAAGATTTTCGTAAACCCGACAGGCAGATTTGTAATCGGCGGTCCGGTCGGCGACTCAGGTCTTACAGGCAGAAAGATTATTGTTGATACCTACGGTGGATTTTCTCGTCACGGCGGCGGTGCATTCAGCGGTAAAGACCCGACAAAGGTTGACCGCAGTGCCGCTTACTACTCAAGATATATTGCAAAGAACATTGTTGCCGCTAAGCTTGCCAAGAAGTGCGAAATTCAGCTTGCATATGCAATCGGTGTTGCAAAGCCTGTTTCAATTATGGTTGACACATTCGGCACATCAAAATATTCAAACGAGGAACTGGCAAACGCTGTTGAAAAGGTATTTGACTGCCGTCCGCAGTCTATCATCAGACAGCTCAAGCTCACGGAAACAAAGTATCTCCCACTTGCCGCTTACGGTCATATGGGCAGAGAAGAACTCGGTGTTGAATGGGAAAAGACAAATAGGGTTGACGAACTTTTAAAGGCTGTCGGCTAATAGAATTAAATTGTTCGATGATTTCGGGAATAAGATTTGTGTACAAACGCAAATTCTTGTTCCCGATTTTTTTATTTTAAAAAATATTGTTGATAAATTGTACAAACAATTACAATGCTACGCTCGGGCTTGATATGTTTTGTGGGCATTACAAACCATCTGCCCCTACATTCTCATAACAACATATATTTCAAATATAAACGCAAAAATCCCGATTAACTTTTTACGGTTAATCGGGATTGTAATTTTTATACGGATATTATTTTTAATTCTTAACCAGAATTAAACTTCTGCAATAACCTCAACTTCAACAAGGACATCCTTTGGAAGCTGTTTTACTGCAACACAGCTTCTTGCCGGCTTTGATGTGAAATACTTGCCGTAAACCTCATTGAAAGCACCGAAATCTTCCATATTTTTTAAGAAACAAACTGTCTTAACAGCCTTTTCAAGTGAACTGCCTGATGCCTCAAGAACATTTTTAAGGTTTGTGCAAACCTGTTCTGTCTGAGCCTCAATTGTTGCAGCCTCAACATTGCCTGTTGCAGGGTTAATTGCAATCTGACCAGATGTAAAAACAAGACCGTTTACCTTTACAGCCTGTGAATACGGACCGATAGCATCGGGAGCATTTTTAGTATAAACCTTTTCCATTATAATGACCTCCTGTCAATATATTAAAAATTACTGATTAAACAAGCTTAAAGCCTGCGTCAACAAGTGCATCACGAATTTCTTTAATCTGAGCAAAATCTCTTGTTTCAAGAACAACACGGAGATAACAACCGTTTACATCTGTACCCTCTCCGCCTCTTTCGTGGTGGATAGAAATTACATTTGCGCCCTTTTCGGCAATGATATTTGAAACGGCAACGAGCTGACCCGGCTTATCCTGAAGTTCAACACAGAAAGTCTGCTGTCTGCCGGTCATAAGAAGTCCACGCTTGATAACTCTTGAAAGGATTGTAACATCAATGTTACCGCCTGATACAACGCAAACAACCTTCTTGCCCTTAACGGGGAGCTTGTTGAACATTACAGCAGCCAAAGGAGCTGCGCCTGCGCCCTCGGCAATCATCTTCTGTGACTCAATAAGCTTGAGAATTGCAGATGAAATTTCGTCATCGCTTACTGTTACGATATCGTCAACATACTTCTTCACATATTCAAATGTATGCTCACCCGGTTCTTTAACCTGAATACCGTCGGCAATTGTAGAAACGCTGTCAAGATGAACAGGCTCGCCGTTCTTGATTGACTCAACCATTGAAGGAGCGCCCTCTGCCTGAACACCGTAAACCTTAATGTTAGGATTAAGGCTCTTGATTGCACAGGCAACACCCGAAATAAGTCCGCCGCCGCCGATTGCACATACAACAGCGTCAACATCGGGCATTTCATTCATAATTTCGATACCGATCGTACCCTGACCTGCAATTACATTTTCATCGTCAAACGGGTGGATAAATGTATAGTTCTTTTCATCACGAAGTCTTAAAGCCTCGTTATAAGCGTCATCATAAACACCCGGAACCATACAAACCTCGGCTCCGTAGTTCTTAGTAGCCTCAACCTTTGAAATAGGTGCACCGTCAGGCAGACAGATAAGCGACTTGATACCGTACTTTGTAGCGGCAAGTGCAACACCCTGCGCGTGGTTGCCTGCAGAACAGGCAATAACACCTCTTGCCTTTTCTTCTTCGGTAAGCTGAGAAATCTTGTAACCTGAACCTCTTACCTTGAATGAACCTGTAATCTGAAGATTTTCGGGTTTGAGATAAACATCACAATCATCACAAATACCCCTTGCCTGAACGATATTAGTCTGTCTGATAACATCCTTCAAAACATATGATGCGTGATAGATTTTGTCTAATGTAAGCATACCAATTACTTCCTTTTCTATATGTATCCACTGCTTATTTTAATACAACAAGGCTTTAAAATCAAGTTTTTTTAGAATAAACAAAGGGAATTTTTGCAGGATTTTTTTAAGTCTTATTCATAATTCGCAAACAGAATATAAAATAATAATAACGAACAAATAAAAACACCTGCTTACAAGCGTAAACAGGCGTTTCTATGAAATTATGAAATTGGTATTAACTAATTGAATACTTACAGCCTAAGTTAAGCAAGTGATGCGCCAAGCTTTTTGCAAGCCTCAAGGGCGTCGTCATCGGGAGCATCGTTACAGATAACGCTTTCGCAAACAAGGTTTGCACCATCACCCTTACAGGTGTCCACCCAGTTTCTCATCCATTCGCCGTCACCCCAGCCGTATGAACCGAAGAGGGCAATGCTTTTGCCGTTTAATGCACTTTCACATTCATTGAAAACAGGCTCAAACTCGCTGTCCTCAAGAACCTCCGCACCCATTGCAGGACAACCGAATGCAATGCCGTCAAATTCGGCAACCGATGAAGAATCAAAATCGTTTACATTTGCAAGAGTAACTTCTGCGCCTGCGGACTTTGCACCCTCGGCAACGGCTTCCGCCATCTGCTCTGTGTTACCTGTACCGCTCCAGAATACTACTGCTACTTTACTCATATTATATACTCACCTTTCAGTTTTTGTACTTGATTACACTTTAAGTCAGTTACACGCAACCGTCAGTTTCTGAATAGGTGTGCCCTGTAACCACTTAGAGTAATAGATGTCAGAACATTTTTTGAATTTGGCGAACTCTTTGGCTGCTTTTTCTTCATTACCGTAAACCTTCCAGCAACCTGAATATTTACAGCAATTTCCTTTATGAAGAATAAAGCCACGGACATCTTCGGGAGGATAACCGAGGAACAGTCCGATTTCGTGCGGGAACTCGGTTGAGTCTTTAAGTCGGTGGCGAAGCTCCCTTATACAGCGTGCGGCATCGTGTGAATGATACCCCTGCGACTCAAGCAGCTTGCACGCATATTCATCGGACAAATCAACAGCAAGCTTGGACGGGCGAAAAATATAGATTAAAGCCTTTCCGTTGCTGAACTTCAGTGGCAGAACTTTTATTCCCTTTTTGCAGAACATTTTATTCAGCTTTCTCACATCACATTCGCACTCAAGCCGTGATGAGTACGGGCAATTAAAAAGGTTAGCCGTTTTTATTCCTGCAAGCGTTGGGGAACAATGCTTGATAATTAAATCTTCTGACATCTTTTCCTCTAAATAATTGAATGAATGATTTGAATAGAATTGAATAAATACACCACAGTGATTATCCGATAATTGTTTCGTAGTTAGCTATCGCTAACTTAATTCCATAAGCAAGACTTGTTTGTTGTCTTTATCTTACAGTTAAAATATACCATCAATCAATGTTGTTATCGGCTCTCAAAAGGTTTTCTACGCTCCAAACGGACAGACAATTTCAGCAAAGATTTAGGGACAGCAAACGCTGTCCCTGAAAGGAGAAGAGATATTATGAATAATTACCCGGCAAAGTAATCATCAAATACTCTGCGGATATTTCCGCAGTCTGTCAGAAAAGAATATAGGCGTATCTTTTCGACAATGTCATTATAGCACCTTACAAAGTCTTTTTACTGCTCTTTACGGACATATAAGGCTCTGTTCAGACAAGTGATTTTCTGTACTCATTCGGCGATTTGTTCATCACCCTTCTGAAAGCACCCGCAAACTTACTGCCGTTGTTGTAACCGACAATTCCCGCAATTTCAAGAACACTTTTGTCGGTGTTTTTCAAAAGCGAGGCGGCTTTTTGCATTTTACAGTTCGTTATGTAGCCGTTAATCGTGTCGCCGTAGACACCCTTAAAACAGATCTTGAGAGAAGTTGAAGAGATACCGAGCATATCGGCAAGCTCCGTAATTGTTATATGCTCGTCAAGGTGAGCAAGCAGATATTTTTTTGCCTCTTTTGCGGCGGTAACCTGTGAGCGTGAAAAATATCGTCTTTCCTCACTCTCACCCTTGTATTCAAGACCACTCAAAAACAAAAGAAGTTCAAGCACCTTAACCTTGTGATAACCCTTTCGGATATTTTCGGGAACGGAATAGAGTTCCGAAAAAATATGCTCAATGCTGATATTTTCACGCATAATTGAGTACGGCTTTTCGGAACAGAATTTCATTTCAAGCTCTTCGGGGCTGACAAAAACATCGTCAAGAATACACGAAAAACACCTTGGCACACGGTTCATATCAATTGCAACCGACACACCGTGGTAGTGGCTCAGCGGACAATATCTGTGTCGGATGTTCTCCGTATTCTTCTGTATCGACAAATCACCCGACGCAAGGTAAAGGTATTCGCCGTTTTTGTATTCAAACTCAATTCTGCCCTCCTGACAATGCGTGATGATGAGCATTTCTCTTCCCTTTGCAAGATTAATGTCACAACTTTGCATATGTACATCGTAATACACAAGCTCAATGCCTGAAAACACAGGATACACGGTGACCTCGCAATCGCCTGTGCTGTCCTGTGAACGGTATATGCTGAACGATTCGCAGTGTTCAACAGTCTGTATCATACCGTATGGATTGTCAATTTTCTGCAATACTGCCATAAGCTCCTAAAACCCTTATTCCGCCTTCATAACGGTGTATGCGCCTATATCGTTAACTGTCTTTTTGAGGACTTTATCCTCAATTTCTCTTTTCATTCTGACCGTAACCCTGCCGGAAGAAACATCGGCTTCCGCCCACACACCGTCAATTGAATTGAGTGCGTTTTCTACTCTTGCGGAACAGTTTTTGCAGACCATTCCGTCAACAACAAGAGTTTTTTCATAGGGATAATGTGACTTATCTTTATCGGCAATCTTGTTTTTCTTAACACTTTCGTCACTTGCACCGCAACATCCGCTTGCAAGCTTTTTCCTGTAACTTCTGATTACAAGAACCACAAACGCAATGAATGCCACGGCAAGCAACCCGTAAAAAACATACTCCATATTTATCTCTCCTTTTATTTTTTAATTTTAATCGTCACTCTTTAAAGCCTGTGAGAGTTTGATTTTATTAATTTTCTTTTGAAGAATAAAGTATATAATTGCATAGCAGATAATGCCGATTACTGCCATTTCAACAAATACATACCACGGTACAACATACGGCAACCAACCCTTCATTTCAAACATAAAGTAATGGTACAAGCCTGCAAAAACATAGTATATCAGCGGAACACTTACAAGGATTGCACCTATTGTCACAACCGTTGTTGCACGGTTATACAGCTTGCTCGCCTCTCTGTTTGAATAGCCGAGAATTTTCAGCATTGAAATATTCTGCTCGTTCTTTTCGATAACAAGCTTTGAAAGCAGATACATAAGGATAATGTAAATCAGAACCGAGAAGCCTACAAGAAGTGTGAACGACATCCCCATTGAATCGTCAAGCTGATCCGTTACGGTTGTAAGGTCTTTCTGAGTGATTGTTGTTGCAATGTACTTGTCGTCAATATCTTTAAGTTTTTCGTTGCTGAAATATCCTGTAAAATATCCGTCATCCTTATCAAAAACATCGTTAAAGTTATCGTTTGTCATAAACACACAAAGTGACGCAGGATAGTAGTAACTGCCAACAATCTTGAATGTGTATTTATTCTCGCCGTACTTATCCTTTAAAGTAACCCTGTCGCCTACTTTAAGGCTGTATTTTTCGAGATATCCCTGTGATGCGACAACTTCATTTTTCTTTTTAGGAATATTAACCTTTGAAAGATACTCCGAACCATTCTCAATTCCGTAAGCTGAAATTTCTTCGTCATTTGACTCATAAAGCATTGTCATACAGAATTTTTCGGCAGCGTCATTGCTTGTTTCAACAGGGGCTTTCAGAACATACTGATAATCGCAAATCATATTGTTTACAACTTCTGTTTTGTAGTTTGAAAGCAACGGATTGAGTGCAAGTCCAAAGAATAACAGCAGACCTGCAAACATAATTCCGAACACCATAATTATGTATGACGGAATGTTCTGGAGAATAATTCTCAGACGGAAACGGGTAAGAAATCTGAAATTCGGAAGCTTTGCCGCCTTTTTCTTTTTCTTCATATGGAAGTCGTGTCTGAGGAACTGGAGCGGAGGCAATCTCAATGCCTTTGCAATTACAAACAGATTGATAAGTGTAATTATGATACACGGAATCACCGTTGTGAGTATGAACGCATCACCGTTCCACAAGGTCTGATAAGGCGGCAGACTGTAGCTGTGATAATACATATTCATCACAACATTTTTCATAGCCGTATAACCGAGAATATTGCCTATTACAGCCGCCGTAAAAGTTACAAGTGTGGGAACAACAAGGTAATGTCTTGTAAGCTCTCCCCTTGTGTAGCCCGACGCTCTGAGTGTACCGATTACCGAGGCTTCCTGTTCGACAGTGTCACGGCTTGTGATTGCAAATATAAAGCCGAATACAATGATAAGAACATAAAGCAATGTAAGCATCATAGTTTTGTCACTGCCGATATCGTCACCGCTGAACATAATAGCCTGATTGTCGGCACGCTTTACAAAATCTGTGAGCATTCCTGTTTTAACAAGCTCTTCCTTCACATCATCGCCCAGGTCATTTTTCCTGCTGTCTGAAAGATTTTTGTCATTGTCAATCCACGAGTAGCAATAAGTGTAGCTGTCATCGGCAATTTCGTCAAAATCGGCATCTGTGACAACCGCAACGGAAAACTTGTTTGCATCAAACATCATATCCGTGTTGTTCTTGAAAAGCGATGTATAATCCGAAAATGCAACCGTTGCGGAAACTGTCATATCCTTGTCGGCAAATTTGATTTTATCGCCGACTTTAATTTCATTGTTTTCTGCATAAAGTCTGTCAATTGCAATTTCACCGTTATTTTCGGGAAGATTACCCTCAAAAACAGAAATCTTATTGAAATCGTCACGATTCCTGTACAATCTCAAGGTATGTCCGTTCTTGATTTCTTCGTTCTTATAAAAATTCTTGTAAAGCTTAACTCCGAGGTTTTCAACATTTTCTTTTGTTTTGTCGTCAATTTCTGCGGCAAGGCAAAAGTGACCGTCCTCAACATTGTACTTTTCAAAAGAATTATCAAAGGCGGATTTCATGCTGTCGCCTGCGACAAGAAAGCCTGAAATAAAACCTATGCTTAAAATTAGAAAGAGGAAAAGTGCAATATATTTTCCCAAATCGTTTTTTATTTCTCTGGGTATTCGTTTTGTAAGAGGATTTCTCATAACGCACCTCCTACCAGTCAAGCTCTTGTGCCGGAGTTTTTTCCGTATTGACAATATCGTGTCTTATCTGACCGTCACGGAGTTTTATTACTCTGTCTGCCATATTTTTAATAGCGTCATTGTGAGTCACAAGTATAACGGTATTACCGTACTTTTTATTTACATCTTCAATCAGCTTGAGAATTTCTTTTGAAGTTTTGTAGTCAAGAGCACCAGTGGGTTCATCACACAAGAGCAAGTCGGGATTTTTCACGATTGCTCTGCCGATTGATGTTCTCTGCTGTTGACCGCCCGAAAGCTGATTCGGAATTTTGTTTCTGTGTTCATAAAGTCCGAGCGTTTTCATCAAATCGTCAACATTTAGAGGATTGTCGCTGAGATATGCACCGACTTCAATGTTTTCCCTTACAGTGAGGTTTGGAATGAGGTTGTAGGACTGAAAAACATAACCGAGGTGCTTTCTTCTGTAGAGTGAAAGCTGTTTTTCGTTCATATTTTCAATTGTATCGCCGTTGATTGAGATACTGCCCTCCTCGGCAGTTTCAATGCCGCCGATAATGTTAAGAAGTGTTGATTTGCCCGAACCTGACGGACCGAGCAAAACACAGATACTGCCCTTTTCAATATTGCAGTTTATGCCTTTGAGAACCTCTGTTCTGTTCTCACCTGTGCCGAAGAATTTGTGAATATTTTTGATTTCAAGATACATTTCGTATCACCTCTCATTATTTTTTACAATTCAGAATCGTACTGAATACACATTACTCATATAATTTCTTCAACACCAAATTCATAATTTCAATAACAAACAAGAAGGGGTACAGCTTTTTAGCTGTACCCCCTACAAAACATTTACTTATGATTATGGCAGTCACCGTGACACGCACAGTGCGCACAGTTTGCACCGCAGGAGGATTTGCCCTCTTTTTTGTCTTTTACCATACGGGCAACCACAAAAGCAATCACGGCAATAACAATTAATGCAACAATGATTGTGCCGATATTAGCCGCTAACCATTCCAACATATTTATTCCTCCCATTGTTAATCAATAAATTTATTACTTCTTAGCCGGCTTAACTTTAAGAGTTGTAGCCTCTTTGTAAGGTCTTACAAGCATATAAATCATAAATGCAAATACTGCAACGGCAAAGATAAGACCGATTACATTAAGACCGCCTGCAAAGATTGAACCGAACTGGAATACCATAAATGCAATTACATAAGCAAATACACACTGATAACCGACTGCGAACCAGAACCACTTGATGTTGTTCATCTCTCTCTTGATAGCACCCATAGCGGCAAAGCAGGGAGCACAGAGAAGGTTGAAGAGAAGGAACGAGAAACCGCTGAGTCCTGTGAATGCGGCACCGATTTCTGTCCATCCGCCCGGATAAAGGATACCCATTGTACCAACGATGTTTTCCTTAGCAACAAGACCTGTGATGGATGCAACGGTTGCCTGCCAGTTGCCCCAGCCGAGCGGTGCAAAAATCCATGCAAGACCGTTACCGATTGCGGCAAGAATTGAGTTTCCGATTTCGTCCTCACCGAGCATACGGAATGTACCGTCAACAAATCCGAAGTATGTTGTGAACCAAACAAGGATTGTTGAAAGGAGAATGATTGTGCCGGCTTTCTTGATAAATGACCAGCCACGCTCCCACATTGAACGGAGAAGGTTGCCTACTGTCGGAAGATGATAAGCCGGAAGCTCCATTACAAACGGAGCGGGATCGCCTGAGAACATCTTTGTCTTTTTAAGCATAATGCCTGAAACTACGATTGCAGCCATACCGATGAAGTAAGCCGATGTTGCAATCCACGGTGAACCACCGAAGATAGCACCTGCAATCATAGCGATAAACGGCTGTTTAGCACCACAGGGAATGAATGTTGTTGTCATAATAGTCATACGGCGGTCACGCTCATTCTCGATTGTACGGGACGCCATGATACCCGGAACACCGCAGCCTGTGCCTACAAGCATTGGGATAAACGACTTACCCGAAAGACCGAACTTACGGAAGATACGGTCGAGTACGAATGCGATACGAGCCATATAACCGCAGCTTTCGAGGAAAGCAAGGAGAATGAAGAGTACAAGCATCTGCGGAACAAAGCCGAGAACCGCACCTACGCCGGCTACGATACCGTCAAGGATAAGACCGTTGAGCCAGTCTGCACAGTTGATTGCATCAAGGCCGTTGCCGATAAGAACAGGAATACCGGGAACCCAGATTCCGTATGTTGCGGCATCGGGAGCACCGTAACCCTCTTTATAATCTGTATTGAGGTAGTTTGAAACAGCCTTTTCAAGATCAGATTTCTTAGTATCGGGAGTTTCTGTAATTTCAAGAGTTTCTTCATCCTGAACAGAATATGTAACGCTTGCGTCTGAAGGTGTGAGATTTACGAGTTCTGCAAGAGCTGCCTTAGCGGCATCTTCGGAATAATTTTCAGATTCAAGGTCAACAGCTTCGGCAATGTCGTCATTTCCGTACTGAGCATTGAATGCCTCGATAATTGCGTCTGAATCGCCGTAGGTTTCTTCAGCCTCGGCAGCCTGTGATGAACCGATACCGAAAAGGTGCCAGCCGTCACCGAAAAGACCGTCATTTGCCCAGTCAGTTGCGGCAGTACCTACTGTCTGCATTGAGATGTAGTAAACAAGGAACATAATAACCGCAAAAATCGGAAGGCCGAGCCAACGGTTGGTTACAACCTTATCAATCTTGTCCGATGTTGTAAGCTTACCCTTGTTTTTCTTCTTATAACAGCTCTTGATGATTGAGGCAATGTAGATGTATCTCTCATTAGTGATGATACTTTCTGCGTCATCATCAAGCTCTTTTTCAGCCGCCTGAATATCTTTTTCAATGTGGTCAATAACATTCTGCGGAATGTCAAGCTTTGCAAGAACCTTGTCGTCACGCTCAAAAATCTTAATAGCGTACCAACGCTGCTGTTCCTCTGGCATATTGTGAACAGCTGCCTCTTCAATGTGAGCGATTGCGTGTTCAACAACACCGTTAAAGCTGTGCATGGGGATTGTCTTTGTTGAGCCTGCGGCTTTGATTGCGGCCTCGGCAGCTTCCATAATGCCTGTGCCCTTAAGAGCCGAAATCTCAACAACCTTACAACCAAGCTGTCTTGAAAGCTCATCAATGTTGATTGAGTCGCCGTTCTTCTTAACGAGGTCAATCATATTGATTGCCACAACAACAGGGATACCGAGTTCTGTAAGCTGTGTTGTGAGGTAAAGGTTTCTTTCAAGGTTAGTACCGTCAATGATGTTGAGAATCGCATCGGGGCGTTCACCGACAAGATAGTTACGGGCAACAACCTCTTCAAGAGTATAAGGTGAAAGTGAATAGATACCGGGCAAGTCCATGATTGTAACATCCTTGTGCTTTTTGAGCTTACCCTCTTTTTTCTCAACAGTTACGCCGGGCCAGTTACCGACAAACTGATTGGAACCCGTGAGTGCGTTAAACAAAGTTGTCTTACCGCAGTTAGGGTTACCTGCAAGAGCAATTTTAATTTCCATATATCAGTTATCCTCTCTTAGATTAGCAAAAGCTAACCGTAATGTTATAAAAATACGGGATTTCTCCCGTAGGATTTATAAGTATAAATTACTCAACTTCAATCATTTCAGCATCGGCTTTTCTGAGTGAAAGTTCATAATTTCTGACAGTAATTTCAATCGGATCTCCGAGCGGAGCAACTTTTCTGATGTAAATTTCAACACCCTTTGTGATGCCCATATCCATAATTCTGCGTTTGACAGCGCCCTCACCGTGAAGCTTAACAACCTTTACGGTTTCACCTACTTTTACCTGTTTTAAAGTTTTCATAACAGTTTCCTCCGTCTTAATTTCAGCATAAAGCCGTATAAAAACACCTCTCGGAACAATTCCGCCGTGTGTTTGTTACATAGAATCAAATCATAATTTTACGAGCCATTTCTTCGCTGATTGCAACTCGTGTTTCCTTTACATTAACAATAACATTTCCGCCGAGTGACGAAATAACGGTAACCTCTCCGCCGGCAACAAAACCGAGATTTTCAAGGTGCTTTTTAACCTCGGGAGAACCTCCGACTTTCTTTATAATATTGGTTTCACCTGTGTTAGCAAACATCAAAGGCATCATAAAATCAATCTCCTTTAAGTTAGCAGATACTAACAATATTTGTTAATCAAAGGTTAGCTCTCGCTAACCGATTATATGGTACTATAAAACTCGAAATATGTCAATAGGCTTGCGAAAAAAATTTATTTTATTTTGAATTTTGACAAATTGAATATTTCACATCTGTAATTCGGATATTATTTTTGTTGATTTCGGTAAATCATTTTTTCATAATTATTGAAAGCACAATTAATTTTATTGATTTTTTGTTCATATCATGATATGATTAGACAATGTAAAGGAGTGCAAACTATGCAATTAAAAGAATCAGGTGAAATGTACCTTGAAACAATATATGTTCTTTCAAAAAAGAGCAATTATATAAGATCAATTGATGTATGTGAAGAAATGGGATATTCAAAGCCGAGCGTCAGCCGTGCCGTTGGTCTTCTCAAAGAGGGCGGTTATCTTAAAGTCGGCGATGACGGCTCGCTTATTCTCACCGACCTCGGCAGGGAAATTGCAGAAAAAACATATGAAAGACACACCGTTCTTTCAAAGCTCTTTGTTATGCTCGGAGTTAATCCCGAAACTGCCGCCGCAGATGCCTGCAAAATGGAACACATTATCAGCGACGAAACCTTTGCCGCATTGAAAAATCACCTTGAAAATCATATGCAGTAAAAGGCTGAATAATTACCGAATATTACACACAAAAGGCTGACGATTTCTCGTCAGCCTTTGTTTTTACTCAACTGCTTTCAATAAGGCGATACACTTTTTCGATTGATTCAACAATTCGACACGCTTAAATAAAACGCAAAAATAATAATAGCACAAATTATTGCAACCGCCTTTTTCATAAGCACACCTCGTTATTATAAAATATCATCAAATGAACTTTGTTAGCCAATTATCCAAGAATTTCACCTGTTCAGCTGTATGAAACCAATGTTCACCGCCATTCATAACAGTAAGGTCAGCATTTATCTTCTTTGCAAATTTATTGATTGTTTCAAACGATGTAAGGTTATCATTTTCACCGTACAAAATTGAGGTGAGAACATTCCAAGAAATTTGGTGTTCACGAACATAGCAAAGATATTCCCAAGATAAAGTTTCACCAAATTCAGTAGAGATTGTTTTCTTATCACGAAGTTCATTCTCTGTTACATTCGCCCATTTCATCATATTGGTAATGAGGTTTTCCATATCTACAACAGGCGAAATAAACATAGCTTTGTCAATCTGTTTATCTGAAAAGGCATTCATAGAATAAAATGCACCTATGCTATTCGCAATCAGAACTATATAATCATAATTTTTGCAATAATTATCGAACAGATTTGTAAATTCCTGTTTTGCATCCCACGGTGTTTCTGATTTATAGTCAAAGCCTATAACATCATATTCAGGTAGCAAAGGTTTGTAATGCTCTGATTCTGTAGCATTACCACCCTTTCCGTGTACATATACAGCCAGTTTACGCATTTAAAATTCTCCTTTTGCGGAACAATATCAACAGTTGCGGAATAATGCAAAGGTGATTTGCGGAACAATAGAACTGTCTTTTTGCTTTATTCGCATTAAAATTTCATTGTGAGAGAAATTCTGTTCTTTTCGGGATCAACTGAAAGAACCTTTACATTTACAACATCACCGACTTTGAGAACTTCGCTCGGGTGCTTGATGTACTTATCGCAAATCTGCGAAATGTGAACAAGTCCGTCCTGATGAACGCCGATATCAACAAATGCGCCGAAGTCAATTACATTTCTGACCGTGCCTTTAAGCTCCATTCCCTCTTTCAAATCCTTGATATCGAGAATATCACTTCTGAGCATTGGTGCTGGCAATTCATCACGGGGATCTCTGCCCGGTTTGGAAAGTTCCTTTACAATATCGTCAAGAGTCGGAAGTCCGATTCCGAGAACATCGGCAAGTGACTTTGTTCCCTTTGCCTTTACTCTCTGCTGAATATCGGAGAAGTTGCCTGATTTTATTTCTTTGTCGGAATATTCAAGAAGTCCTAAAAGTTCTTTTGCACTCTTGTAGCTTTCGGGGTGAACGCCTGTGTTATCAAGCGGATTTCTGCTTTCGGGAACACGCAAAAATCCTGCACACTGCTCAAACGCTTTAGGTCCGAGTTTAGGAACTTTCTTGAGTTCTGCTCTTGATGAGAACGCACCGTTTTCTTCACGGTAAGCAACAATATTCTTGCACACGGTTGCGTTAAGTCCCGACACTCTCGACAAAAGTGCAGGCGATGCCGTATTAAGGTCTGCACCAACCGAGTTTACGCAGTCCTCTACAACACCGTCAAGTGTTTCACCGAGTTTTTTCTGCGGCATATCGTGCTGATACTGACCGACACCGATTGCCTTAGGCTCAATCTTAACAAGCTCTGCAAGAGGATCCTGAAGTCGTCTTGCAATTGACACGGCACTTCTGAGTGTGAGGTCAAGGTCGGGAAGTTCTGTTGCGGCAAGCTTTGATGCCGAATAAACCGACGCACCTGCCTCGTTTGTCATAATGTAAAATACTTCTC
>OGOK01000798.1_pt1 | contig 25275 bp, 20 predicted proteins | sample 1552661 | NCBI WGS metagenome assembly OGOK01 (sample SAMEA2580172, study PRJEB22360) | human gut metagenome | biome: human gut; feature: human-associated habitat; material: faeces | place: Denmark | collected 2008/2010
GCTTCACGGACAGGAGAATGAGTCTTATATTGCAGAATTAAAAGCACATACAGATAAGCCGGTCATCAAAGCTTTTTCCATAAAAACAGAAGAAGATGTAAAGAGTGCGATCCGTTCGGAAGCAGATTACATTCTTCTGGATCAGGGATCCGGGGGCACCGGAGAGACCTTTGACTGGAATCTGGTACCGGCTATAAAGCGTCCCTGGTTTCTGGCCGGAGGCCTGGGATGTGACAATCTGGAAACAGCCATAAAAATGCTGCATCCCTGGGCAGCAGACTTAAGCAGCAGTGTAGAAACCGACGGTCACAAAGACCCGGATAAAATAGCAAAAGCGGTACAGACCGTGAGGAACATAAAGGAGGATTTTTAACATGTCAAAAGGAAGATTCGGCATCCATGGCGGACAGTACATCCCGGAAACACTGATGAACGCCGTTCTGGAGCTTGAGGAAGCATACAATCATTACAAAAACGACCCGGAATTCAACCGCGAGCTCACAGAGCTTCTCAATGAATACGCAGGAAGACCTTCCCGTCTTTACTATGCGGCACACATGACCGAAGATCTGGGCGGAGCCAAAATCTATTTGAAACGTGAGGATCTGAACCACACAGGTGCACACAAGATCAACAACGTATTAGGTCAGGTGCTTCTGGCAAAAAAAATGGGCAAGACCCGTGTCATTGCAGAGACCGGCGCAGGTCAGCATGGCGTGGCAACTGCAACCGCAGCAGCACTGATGGGCATGGAGTGTGAGGTTTTCATGGGAAAAGAGGATACAGAGCGCCAGGCACTGAATGTATACAAAATGCGTCTTCTCGGTGCAAAAGTCCATGCAGTTACAAGCGGAACTGCAACTTTAAAAGACGCCGTTTCCGAGACCATGCGTGAGTGGACAAACCGTATCTCAGATACCCACTATGTACTGGGATCTGTTATGGGACCACACCCGTTCCCAACTATCGTCCGTGATTTTCAGGCAGTCATTTCCAAGGAGATCAAAGAGCAGATGCTGGAAAAAGAAGGCAGGCTTCCGGATGTTGTTCTGGCCTGTGTAGGCGGCGGCTCCAATGCCATCGGAACTTTTTATAATTTTATTGAGGACAAAGATGTCCGGCTTATCGGCTGCGAGGCAGCAGGCCGCGGTGTGAATACCGCAGAGACAGCAGCAACCATCGCAACCGGCCGTCTTGGAATTTTCCATGGCATGAAATCCTATTTCTGCCAGGATGAGTACGGACAGATCGCACCGGTTTACTCAATCTCAGCCGGACTGGATTATCCGGGAATCGGCCCTTTACATGCATTTCTGGCAGAAGAAAAACGCGCTGAAGTATTGGCTGTTACGGACGAAGAAGCGTTGAATGCCGCTTTTTGCCTGACAGAAATGGAAGGTATCATCCCGGCTTTGGAATCGGCCCATGCCCTGGCAGTTCTGGAACAAAAAACATTCCGGCCGGAAGAGATCGTTGTCATTAATTTGTCCGGTCGGGGTGATAAAGATATGCAGACCTACAAAAGGATGAATAAATTTTTACACTTATGAAATATAGAATTAAAACAATCACCCGTATTCTTCCGGCCGACTTGCAGACTCCTGTGGGAATTTACCTGAAGGTACGCGACTTATTTCCACAATCGGCTTTGCTGGAAAGTTCGGATTATCATACGACTCAAAATAGTTTTTCTTTTATCGGCGTGGAACCGATGGCCGATTTTTCGGTAACGAAGGAACAGATCGTACGTCGTTTTCCCGATGGCCGGCAACTGACGGATGCTCTTACAGAAGGCGTGGATGTTATCGAAATCCTGAAAGATTATATCGCTTCGTTCGAGACCGAAACAAACCTGACCGGGATCAACGGTTTTTTCGGGTATACGGCCTATGATGCCGTACGTTATTTTGAAGCTGTCCGTATCCGGAAGAAAGAAGAGAAGTTTGCTGAAATACCTGATATGATGTATATATTATACCGGTATATTATTGTAGTCGATCATTTTAAAAATCAGATGACGATCGTTGAAAATTTACCGGAAGGGCAGCATTCCCATATGCCGGAACTTATCGATGTCATTCAAAACAATAATATGGCTCGGTATGGTTTCGAGGCGTTGGACGATACCGGTTCTCCGATTAGCGACGAGCAGTATATGGAAATGGTGAAAAGGGGTATTCGGCATACCCAAAGGGGAGACGTATTTCAGATTGTACTCTCGCGTCGTTTCAGCCGTGGATTTCGGGGAGATGATTTTAATGTATACCGGGCCTTGCGGTGTATAAATCCTTCTCCATATCTGTATTATTTTGATTTCGGCCATTTTCGCATTTTCGGTTCCTCTCCCGAGACTCATCTGCGTGTTGCCGGAGGTAAAGCTTATATCGATCCGATAGCCGGTACTTTCCGCCGCACAGGAGACGATATCCGGGATTCGGAATTGGCCCGTAAATTATTGGAAGATGAGAAAGAAAATGCCGAACATATCATGTTGGTCGACCTGGCACGTAATGATCTGAGCCGCGGGGCTGGTCAGGTAAAGATCGAGTTCTTGCGTCAGATCCAATATTATTCGCATGTGATTCATATGGTGTCGAGAGTGAGTGCTTGCGTTTCCGAAAATACCGATGTTTTGCGGCTCTTTGCGGATACTTTTCCTGCCGGTACGCTCAGCGGTGCTCCCAAAGTCAGGGCGATGCAACTGATCGATGACATAGAACCTCATAGTCGCGGGATTTATGGGGGCTGTATCGGCTATATCGGTTTTCAGGGAGAATTGAACCAGGCCATTACGATCCGGAGCTTTCTGAGTTACGGTAACCGGCTTTATGCTCAGGCCGGAGCGGGGATTGTAGCGCACTCTTCGCCTGAAAGTGAATTGCAGGAATTGAATAATAAATTGGGGGCTTTGATGAAAGCGGTGGAAATGAGTGAAAAGGTTAAAAATTGAACTTATGGAAAAAATATTGATACTCGACAACTACGATTCGTTTACTTATAATATTGTTCACCTCTTACATGAATTGGGAACCGAAGTGGATATAGCCAGAAATGACCGGATTTCGGTGGAGGAAGCCGGCCGATACAACCGGATTATTTTGTCTCCGGGGCCGGGAATTCCAAGTGAAGCCGGAATATTACCCGAAGTTGTGAAGCGTTATGCGGCTGAAAAATCAATCCTGGGGATTTGTCTGGGTGAACAGGCCATCGGGGAGTGTTTCGGCGCTGAATTGGAGAATCTGCCGGAAGTTTTTCACGGTATTTGTACACCGGTGCGGGTGATTGCCGAAGAAAAGATGTTCTCCGGTCTGGGTGAAAGTTTTGATGTAGGCAGGTATCATTCCTGGGTGGTAAGTCGGAAAAATCTGCCTCAATGTCTTACAGTTACCGCTGAGGATGCTGCAGGCAGAATTATGGCCCTGTCTCATAAAAGCTATGATGTTCGCGGCCTTCAGTTTCATCCGGAATCGATTTTGACTCCTATGGGGAAAATGATGATGGCGAATTGGTTGCATGCTTGAAGTAAAGGGAATGTATATGATATATTGATTACTATGAAAGAACTGTTATATAAAATGTTCGGGCACAAAAGCCTCTCTAAAGAAGAAGCTAAACAAGTCTTGTTGAACATTTCCGACGGCCGGTATAACGACAGCCAGTTGTCGGCTTTTATGACCGTTTTTCTGATGCGTAGTATTACGACGGAAGAATTGGCCGGGTTTAGGGAAGCCATTCTCGAACGGAGGGTGATCGTGGATTTGGATTGTCATGATGCAATCGATATTGTCGGTACGGGAGGGGATGGAAAAAATACGTTCAATATTTCTACGGCGGCTTGTTTTGTGGTGGCCGGAGCAGGCTACCGGGTTGTAAAACACGGAAATTACGGTGCCAGTTCGGTGAGTGGGGCTTCGAATGTACTGGAACAACATGGGGTGAAATTTACAGGACACTCCGGTCGGTTACAGCAATCGCTGGAAGAAAGCGGGGTCGCTTATTTGCATGCACCGTTTTTTAGCCCTGCCTTGAAAAGTGTAGGACCGGTACGACGTGCTTTAGGAGTACGTACCTTTTTCAATATGTTGGGGCCTTTGGTCAATCCGGTACTCCCACGCTACCAGTTATTGGGAGTATATAACCTGAAACTGGCCCGTTTGTATAACTATATGTATCAGCAGAGCGGAGTGAATTACACGATAGTACATTCGCTGGACGGGTATGATGAAGTTTCGCTGACCTCTCCTTTTAAAGCGCTGAATAATCGGGGTGAGGGCATTTATTTGCCGGAAGAGATCGGATTCGGTCGGGTGGCGGAAGAGGAATTGTCGGGAGGAAATACGGTGACCGAAGCTGCGGCGATTTTTGACCGGGTTTTAGCTAACGAGGCTACCCGGGGACAAGAAGACTGTGTGATTGCCAATGCTGCTTTTGCAATCCGTACCCTGAGGCCCGGAATAGCTTTGCCGGATGCTATTGCAGAAGCGCGTGAGGCGTTGGAGAGCGGGAGGGCGCTGAGGGCGTTCCGTAAATTTGTAGAACTTAGTGAAAAATGATATGTCAGTTTTAAACCGGATATTGAAAACAAAACAGGAAGAAGTGACTGAGCGGAAAAACAGGATTTCCGAAAGGAATCTGATGAGTACGCTTTTAGCTGGGAGACAACGGTTATCGATGCGAAAGGCCTTGGAGGAATCGGCAACAGGGATCATTGCAGAATTTAAACGGAAGTCTCCTTCCGGAGGATTTATTCATGAGGCAGCCGGAGTGCAGGAGGTGGTCGGCGGATATGTACGGAATGGTGCTGCGGCTTGTTCGGTGTTGACGGATACGGATTATTTCGGAGGATCGTTATTGGATCTCGCTATGGCCAGGAGGGTTTCGGATATTCCCTTATTGCGTAAGGATTTTATCGTCGATTCCTATCAACTGGCCGAAGCGGTGGCTTATGGAGCCGATGCCGTTTTGTTGATCGCTGCAGCTTTGTCGCCGGCACAGTGCCGGGAATTGGCCGATGCCGCTCATGGACTGGGATTGGAAATACTATTGGAAATACATCGGGAAGAAGAGTTGGAATATGTCTCCCCGGAAATGGATATGGTGGGGATCAACAATCGGAATCTGACTACTTTCGAGACGGATATTTATACTTCTTTCCGGTTAGCTTCACAAGTCCCGGTTGCTTGTCTGAAAGTGGCCGAGAGTGGAATTCGTGCCATGGAGACAGTCGTCGGGTTACGCAGATTGGGATTCAGAGGATTTCTGATCGGTGAACATTTTATGCGGGAAGCACAACCGGCTCAGGCTTTAAAAAATTTTGTCGGATATGCTGATTAAAATTTGTGGCATGAAGGAACCCGGGAATGTGACGGAAGTCGCTGCTTTACATCCCGATATGTTGGGTTTTATTTTTTATAAAGCCTCACCGCGTTATGCCGGTGATTTGTCTCCCCGGGCTTTGGAACGTTTACCTGCAGCTATCGGGAAAGTAGGAGTTTTTGTGAATGCAGAAACCGGGTTTATCGAAAATATAGTACGAAGGTATAAGATGGATACGATTCAACTGCATGGGGATGAACCCCCTGAAATGGGTCACTATTTTGTACGGAAAGGCTACCGGGTAATAAAAGCTTTCGGTATAGAAGAGGCCGGTGATTTTCAACGGACTTTGCCTTATGAATCGGCTTGTCAGTTGTTTTTGTTCGATACCCGGAGCAGACAGTTTGGAGGGACCGGGAAATCGTTCGACTGGAATTTATTGAACCGGTACGAGGGGAGTGTACCTTTTTTCTTAAGTGGAGGAATTGCCTGGGAAAATAGAGAAGAGATCGGAAAAATCAAACATCCGAAGCTTGCCGGACTCGATTTGAACAGTCGGTTCGAAACGGCTCCCGGAATGAAAAATATCCATTTATTGTCTCGTTTTTTAGCTGAACTACCTTAATTTTTTTAGTTATGAATCGGATTACAGAGTTGTTTCAAAGAAAAGATAGAAATCTTTTGTCCGTGTATTTTACTGCCGGTTATCCGGTTTTGGAAGATACGGTCGAAATCATACAGATGTTAGAAAACCGGGGAGTCGATCTGGTGGAAATCGGGATTCCTTTTTCCGATCCTATGGCCGATGGGGTAGTCATCCAGCAAAGTAGTACACAGGCACTGAAAAATGGCATGACGTTGCCTGTATTACTCGAGCAGTTGACTAGTATACGAAGTCGGGTTGAATTGCCTTTGCTATTGATGGGATATTTGAATCCGATGTTGCGGTACGGTATGGAAAACCTTTTTCGAAAAGGGATGGAAATCGGGATCGATGGAATGATTATTCCGGATTTGCCGTTTCAGGAATACCTGGAGTCGGTTAAACCGCTTTGTGAAAAATATGATATTCCGGTGATTATGTTGATTACCCCCGAAACTTCGGATGAAAGGATCCGTCTGATAGACGAATATTGTGGCGGTTTTATCTATATGGTCTCTTCGGCTTCGACGACCGGAGTGAAAGATCGGTTTACAGCCGGACAGATTGAATATTTCCAAAGAATAGACCGTTTGAATTTGAAAAATAAACGTTTGATCGGTTTCGGCATATCTAATGGCGAGAGCTTGTCGACCGTTTGCCGTTATAGTAGCGGAGCTATTATCGGAAGCTTATTTGTAAAATTACTGGGAACGGAGCCTACGGTGGAGGAAGCTGTCGATCACTTGTTAAAAATAGCTCACAGGGACGGGCTATAGCCTGCTGCCCGCGTCCCCGTGAGCTAAGAGCTAAAAAAAAGTTGAAGAAAGGGGAGAAATCTCTGGGATTTTTCTTATTTTTGAAAAAATTTAAATTCTTGAAAATTATGGCAAGTATTAGAAGATTAAAGAAAGACATCGATTGTTTGACTTTTGCTGTTGTTGACGATAGCTTAAATTGTCTGGCTGTAGGTAAAAGTATGGATGATATCAGCGAAATAGTACAGCATATTATAGATTCCAGAAATGATTTAAGACAACGTGTAAATGCTGGAAAACAAGTGGCGAAAGCAGATAGAAAAGGATATTACAGGACTATCGGAAAGGATTTGATTGCTTCTGTAGACGGTGCATTTACAAAATTAAGCGATTTGGTAAAGCAGGCTTAAGCTGTTCGTAGAGAAAAGAATAAAAGGAGAATGCGATGAAGGCATCCTCCTTTTATTGTTCTTTAATGAAAAATAGTTTTTCAGATCATGGAGGTATTGGAACTTGCGGGTATTGGTGAAATAAAGGTCCGGCGGAGTGCGAATATCAAGTATTTGCGTATTCGGATGGCTCCGGGGCGTGGGGTTTGGGTGAGTGTTCCTTTCGGCGTGAGCCGGAAACAGGTGGAGAAATTTCTGGAAGAGAATCGGGAGTGGATTCTCAAAAACCGGAAAGATATGAAAGTTTATGAGGAAGACACCGGAGTCGGTTTGGGAATAGGGGCGGAAATTAAGACGAAGTTGCATGTGCTGAGGATTGTGGAGACCGAGGAACCGAAGCCTTCTTATCGGCTTGAACAGGAAAAAATAACCCTGTTTATTCCTAAAAAAGTCGATTTCAGTAAAGTAGAGAAAATCGTTCAGCAGTTTTTGCTGGAAATCTATACGATGGAATGCCGTCGATATTTGCCGCAGCGGATCAGAAACTATGCCGAAAAATTCGGATTTCGTTACGGACGGGTTACGTTCAGGAACAATATTTCCAATTGGGGTAGTTGTTCTTTTGACAATAATATCAGTCTCAATATCAAGTTGATGAAGCTACCGGATGAAATTATCGATTATGTGATCTTGCATGAGTTATGCCATACGGTAGAGAAGAATCATTCGGCTGCATTTTGGAAGTTGGTCGGCAAAGTATGTCCGGCTTATCCGACTTTAAGGGCCAGGCTGAGGAAATATAATACCCGGATTTAATCTGGACGGAGAGTCGTTTTGGCGAATCGGCTATTTTTACTATTTTCGTTACCCCTAAAGGGATATTAAATTTTTAAATGTTATGATGCAGGAAAAACTTAAAGAAATCAGGGATCTTCTCACAGAAGTGAAGTATCCCGGTACTTCTAAAAATATTGTGGAACTGGATATGGTGCAAAATATCCGGATCGAGGGAGAGAAAGTGTTGTTTCGGCTGGTGTTTCAGAAAGCCGGCGATCCGTTTGTCGGGTCGGTGAAGAAAAAAGCGGAAGCCCTGATAAAAGAAAAAACTTCTTATACGGAGGTAGAGATCGAAAACCTGTTTGTTCAGGATTTGGAGAGACCGTTGTCCCTGGAAAAGGTAAAAAATATAATCGCTGTTTCCTCGGGTAAAGGAGGAGTAGGAAAATCTACCGTGGCGGCCAATTTAGCGGTTGCTTTGGCTGCTGAAGGATATAAAGTGGGTTTGGTGGATGCGGATATTTTCGGTCCTTCTATTCCGAAAATGTTCGGTTGCGAAGAGGCTCAGCCCTATATGGAGCAGATCGACGGAAAGGATTTCATTGTGCCGGTAGAGAAATATGGCGTAAAATTGTTATCTATCGGTTTCTTTGTCGATCCGGCTTCTGCCACTGTCTGGCGGGGGCCGATGGCTTCCAATGCATTGAAACAGATGGTGGAGCAAGGTTTTTGGGACGAATTGGATTATATGCTGATCGACCTTCCGCCGGGAACCAGCGATATTCATTTGACTTTGGTACAAACTGTCGCCCTGACAGGAGCTATTGTAGTCAGTACACCTCAGCAGGTGGCTTTGGCCGATGCAATCAAAGGAATCAATATGTTCGAGTCGCCGGGTATACAGGTGCCCGTGCTAGGCCTGGTGGAAAATATGGCCTGGTTTACTCCGGCTGAATTGCCCGATCATAAATATTATATTTTCGGACGGGAAGGGGCGAAACAACTGGCCGAACAAAGAGGACTCCGGTTGTTGGGCGAAATACCTGTTGTACAGAGTATTTGCGATGGAGGCGATGCAGGTAAACCTGTAGCTTTGAATGCCGATTCGATTACGGGAACAGCATTCAGGCAGTTGGCGGATGAAGTTGTGAAAGCCGTAGAGGAAAATCACGACCCGGCAAAAAGAGTGAGAGTCACCAGACAATAGGACAGCATGTCTAAATGAAATATTCTTCTTATATATTAACGGGGATGATGGTGGTGCTGTGCGGTTGTTCGGTGAAGAGAAACAATTTCTTTTCACGTAACTATCACCAGTTGACTACCCGTTATAACGTTTATTTTAACGGTGACCAGGCTTTGAAGTCCGGGATAAAGCATATGGAAAACAGGCATAGGGAGGATTATACCCACCTTTTGCCTGTTTTCGTATCTAATGACGAACAGACGCGTAGTATTTGCAGCTCCGATATGGACTACGCGATCGAAAAGGCGGCTAAAGCGATCGATAAACATTCGATCACGGCTAAACCCAGGCGGAGAAAGAATAAAGATTCCAAAAATTATCAGACCTTCCGAAAGAAAAAAGAATTTAATAACCAGTTGGATAAATGCTATCTGTTATTGGGGAAAGCTTATTTCTATAAGAAGAAATACACGATGGCCAATAACACTTTTCGTTTTATACAAAGGCAATATGCCGAAGACGAGGCCTTGATGACCGAGGTGTCGATCTGGTTATTCCGGAGCCTGACGGAAATGGGACGCTACGAAGAGGCTGCCCGGATCATGGACCGGCTCGACGGGAGCACATTAAAGCGGAAACAACGGGAGATGGTTGCTGCGGCGAGAACCGATTTCTATGTGCGTCAAGGTATGTACGAACAAGCGATTCCTGAGGCAGAAAGATTGGTCAGGACTTGTAAAAGCATAAAACGTAAACCGCGCTACAATTTTTTGTTGTCTCAATTATATGTAAAAGAAAATCAGGATGGGGCTGCTAAACTGGCATTGAAAAAAGCTACCCGGTTCAATTTCAATTATGAAATGGTCTTCAATGCCCGGATCGGTATGGCTTTAGCCTATCAGGAAGGAGATGCGGCCGTAGAAAAGAAATTGAAGAAAATGTTGCGGGATTCCCGGAACGAGGAATTTCAGGATCGGATTTATTATGCTTTGGCCAATATCGAAAATAAACGTGGAAATGAGGAAGGAGCGGCCGGTTTGTATTGGAAATCCGTGCATGCCTCTGTAGATAACGATAATCAGCAGGCTTTGTCTTTTGTAAAATTAGGGGATTATTATTTCAAAAACAAGGCCTATGTGCAGGCACAGAGTTGTTACGATTCTTGTTTGCTTGTCATGGATTCGCGTTATGAAGATTATGAAAAACTAAAATCTTTACTGACCGATCTGACCGAATTGGTTACGAATCTGAGAATTATACAAACGCAGGATAGTTTGCAGCGGATAGCGGTGTTACCGGAAGAAGAGAGAAACCGCTTGATCGACGATAAAATCACTGCGATTAAAGAGCAGGAAAATACTCGCAAAGAACAGGAACGAAGGGAGCAGGCCGAGCGTAATTTTTATCGCCGTAACGATATGCTTAGCCGGGGAGATGCTTTTTCACAGGGTAACCGCGGAGGGGATTGGTATTTTTATAATCCCGTGACGATTGCTCTGGGGAAAAATGATTTTAAGCGGAAATGGGGACGGCGTAAGCTGGAAGACAATTGGCGCAGACGAAACAAAGCAAGTATCGGTTTGGCAGACGAAACCGGCGAAGAATTAGCAGAGATGACGGGAGGGGAAAGGGAAGTGAAAGATGTAAAGAGCAGGGAGTATTATTTGCAGGATCTCCCCCTGACACCGGAAATGCTGCAGGCATCTGAAAAACAGATCGAAGAAGCTTATTATAAAGCCGGCGAAATTTATTTGTACCGTTTGAATGATCCGGAAAAGGCTTTAGAGTGTTTCGATGCTTATATTCAGCGTTTTAAAAATACCGCTAATCTGCCGATGGTCTATTATCTGGCTTCCACGACCGCTCTCAAGGCAGGTAAGGCGGCAGAGGCTGAAAGATATAAAACAGAGCTGACCGCTCTTTTCCCTGAAAGTGATTTCGCCCGGGGACTACAAGACCCGAACTATTTCCGTCAGGTCGAAGATGGGCTGAAAGTGGTAGAGAAAAAGTATCAGGAAGCTTACCGATATTACCAAAAAGTTTATTACCACGAAGCAGCACAAATTTGTGACAGAATCCTGAAAGCGTACCCGGATAATAAATTGAAGTCGAATGTGCTGTTTCTGAAAGCGATGTGTGTTGTAAATACCGGTTCTCCCCAGGAGGCGAAGAACGCTTTGGAAGAGGTAATCGCAGCCCGTCCCGGAAAAGAGATCCTGCAGGTGACTAGCGACATTCTGGCTTCTTTAGCGGTAGGAGAAAAACCTGTTCGGTATTCCGAAGCGGAAATGGCTCAGGTCCGTTCTTTACAGGCGAACCGCAATTGGCAATTCGATGAAGAAGTACTGGCTGGTCGTAGCCGGAAAGAAGAAACAACTTATAAAATCGAGAAAGAAAAAGAACAATGGGTGGTATTGTTTTTGCCACAGGAATTTACAACCGTTCAGGAAACCAGATTTAAAGCGCGTTTGAAGTTTATTCATGCTGCCGAAATGGCCGAAGGGAAAAGTTATGAAATGAAAAAAGAAGAGCTCGGGTACAAAAAAGAGGTGCTGGTTGTTCGTCGGTTCGGACAGTATTCGGAAGCTTCCGAATATTTGCATAAAATAGCTACGGATAAGTTTTTGTTGAAGATTCTGGGAAACGAAAGTTACCGGATGTTCGCTATATCGCCGGACAACTTCTCTATCCTGAAGCGATTGAATAATATCGATCAGTATGTCGATTTCTTTACCGAGAATTATTTTGAGGATCGTTACCAAGGTGAGAAAATTGTAGGGAAATGGGGGACTGCTGCCCATGTCTTTAACAATGAAGAACAAGAGAATCATCATTTTGTTTTGGCTGTTCCTTTCCGGGAAGTCAATACGAAACGCATTGTAGAAGCTTTGCAGGAAGTGGATCCTGCATTTACATTCGAAAAAGGGGATTATAACCGGGATCTGGAATTGATAGTGGTCAAGCATATCGGTAATAAGAAACAGGCGTTGGACTATATGTCGGCAGTCCTGAAAAATAAGAAATTGTTCGATTTGCTGGCCGGGGTAGATTATGAAGTATTCCTGATCACTCCCCATAATCTCAAAGCTATGCAGGAAAATGAATACCTGGAAGAATACCTGAAATTTTTCGATGATCATTATCTGAAAAGTGCGGGAGCTATCGGGGTTGAAGATGGGGATTATATTTACAATAAGAGCGTAGCACACAAGTTCGTTTTGTTCTATCCCAATACGATCGATCCCTACCGGCTGAAAACAATTTTCGAAGAATTCAATTTTGCAGGACTGACTTTGAACAATTTGAAGTTCGATGAAGAACACGATTGTATGGTGGTGTCCGGTTTCAATAACAAAGAAGAAGCGATGCGTTATTTCACGACAGTCATCGGTAACCGGAAATTATTCAAATCGCTGAGAAATGTCGATTATACGAATTTCATTATTACTGAAGTGAATTTGCAGACATTGACCGGCAAAAAGAATATAGAGGTTTATCTTGAATTTTTTAAGAAATATTATTTGAACTAATGGATTTAGAAGCCTATGAAATGGACAATCAATCATCTCGAAGATCTGAATAAAGTGGCGGCAGAATTTTTGGATTATGTCGGAGACAAAACTATTTTTGCTTTGTACGGACCGATGGGAGTAGGGAAGACTACTTTTGTAAAGGCCGTCGCAGCCTGTCTGGGGGTAACCGACGATGTGAGTTCCCCGACTTTTGCCCTGGTCAACGAGTATCAGACAAAAAATGGGAAATCCCTATATCATTTTGATTTTTATCGCGTAAACCATATAGCTGAAGCGCTTGATTTCGGTTATGAAGAGTATTTTTTCAGTGGAGACCGTTGTTTTATCGAATGGCCTGAAAAAATAGACGAGCTGCTTCCAGAAGGTATCGTCGATTGTTATTTTACTGAAAATCCGGATGGAAGTCGTGAATTGAAGGTGGAAATTTAACTTTTAAGACTATGGACAACACAGGCAGAATGTCGGGAACGATTAATAAGCAATGGTTTCTTTATCAGGAAAAAGAAGTTTTTCAGGATAAAAGGCAGAAGAAATTGATTCTGGGGATACCGAACGAGCTGGAGAAAGGGGAGAACCGGATTTGTCTCACTCCCGAATCTGTTCATATCCTGGTTTCTATGGGACATGAAGTGTTGATCCAGCGTGGGGCCGGTAATAATGCCTATTACGGTGACACGGAATATGCCGATGCCGGTGCTATGATCGTAGAGACTTTAGGTGAAGTGTATACTGCCGACGTTGTGCTTAAGGCGACTTCTGTTTCTGCCGGGGATACGGTTTATATGCACGACCGGCAAGTGATTCTTTCCCCTCTGAAACTCTGTGACATGCGGAAGGATGCCATTACCGAAATGATGCAGAAAAAAGTGACGGCAGTCGGTTTCGATATTTTGAAAGACGGAGAGGGGTATTATCCGGTGGTCCGGATTATGAGTGAGATTGCCGGTAATTCGGCCATCATGATAGCCAGTGAATATCTTAATAATTCGCGGGGAGGTAAAGGGATTGTTTTGGGAGGTATCAGTGGGATTACGCCGGCGGAAATCGTTATTCTGGGAGCAGGCACCTTGGGTGAATTCGCTGCCCGTGCAGCCTTAGGCCTGGGAGCGACCGTGAAAATCTTCGATCATTCGGTCGAGCGTCTCCGGAAGCTGAACGAGGTTTTGGGACAGCGGGTATTTACCTCTGTTTTTCATAAACCGGTATTGGATAAAGCGTTGGCTTCGGCCGATGTGCTTATCGGAGCTATGCGTTGTTTCGATAACGGAGAGAATACCGTTGTTTCGGAAGCCCAGGTGAGGTTGATGAAAAGAGGAGCGGTGATCGTGGATATGTCTATCGATCATGGCGGATGTATTGAGACAGCGGGTCCGACGACTCACGAAAAACCGGTGTATACTTATGAAGGAGTAATCCATTACTGTGTTCCGAACGTATTGTCGCGGGTAGCCCGGACTGCTTCGATCGCTTATAGTAATGTTTTCTTACCTATGCTTCAGCATATTGCCAGGCAAGGAGGATTTACCAATGCCATCCGGATGGATGCAGGGTTAAGGGAAGGGGTTTATCTTTATAACGGAATTTTGACTAAGAATGTGATTGCGGATAAGTTGGGCTTGATAGCCAGAGATATAAATTTATTGATCGCTGCTTTGTAAAATCGGGGCAGATGCCGGTTAGTTGGATGTGGTTATGAAATTTTTTCTGATTATTTGTGGTGTGCTCGTCGGAATGATGGGCTGTTCTTCAAAATATTATATGAGGAGAGGGGATCGTATGGCGGAGACCGGACGATTTTATAAGGCCGGATCGAAATACGAAAAGGCTTATCATAAAACAAAATCCAAAGATTTTCAGGCACTTGCAGCGATAAAGGCTGGGCAGGTAAATCAAAATGTAAATCGGCTGAAAGAAGCTTACAACTGGTTGAGAAAAGCCGAAAGAGCCAATCCGCAAATGCCTGAAATCTATCTGAAAGTGGCTCAGCTTGCGGTGATGAACGACGATACCGCTACGGCGAGGGAATATTATCGTAAACAAGAAGCATTGTTCGGTGATGGAAAAGGAAACGATGGCCTTTATTATCTGGAACAAGTGGATAACGATCTGAGAGAACAAGGGCGTTACCGGATAGCTTTGAAGCGGGAGTTTAACTCCAGGTACAGCGATTTCGCTCCGGTGTATGTGCCGGGGGATACGACCCGGGTTTTATTGGCTTCTACGCGCAAACCCGATCCGAGAAAAAAGAGAATAAAGACAGACCCGGTTACCGGCGAAGGGTATAGCCATATCTACGGGACGAGGTATGTGCAGGAAATCAGATCTACGGATAAACAAGGTAAAGTGAAGGTAAAGCGTTTTAAGGAACCACGATGGTTGCAACCGGAATTGCAGAAAGATTCTATTTATTCCAACCGGAGTGAAGGAGTCATGTGCTTTGCTCCCGATGGGCGTACACTTTATTTCACCTCTTCACGTATGATCAAAGAGAGCCAGGTAGGTACCCGTATTTATAAAGTAATCCGGCAAGCCGCTAATTCCGGGGAGGAAACCGAAAAAAAAGAATGGGGTAGCGTTTCTTTAGCCGGTATTTGCGGGGATTCTGTTTCTATCGGACATCCGGCATTGACTCCTGACGGATTACGGTTGTATTTTGTCACCGATCAGCTGCCCGGAGGGTTCGGAGGAAAAGATATCTGGTATGTGGACAGGCTGGAGGAAAAATGGGGGCAACCTCAGGATGCAGGCGAATTGATCAATACGGCCGGGGACGAGATGTTTCCTTATGTGAGAGAGAATGGAGAGTTTTATTTTGCTTCTAACGGGCATTATGGTTTTGGGGGATTGGATTTGTATAAAGTGGGGAATGTAGCTGGAAAGGAGGTTATCGTTCATTTGCCTGCACCCTTAAATTCTTTTGCAGATGATTTCGGTATTGCCTTTAAACCGGGAACGGAGGACGGTTTGCTTACTTCGGGACGAAGCGGTCGAAACGATCATATTTATCGTTTTAGTTTTATACCGCAACAATTGAAAATCAATTTATTGACAGTCAATACAGTGACCGAACTTCCGATAGCCAAAGTAAATGTTACGGTTACTGCCGATAATGGAGAAGTCTCTTATTTAGAGACGGATTCACTGGGAAGGGCAGAAATGGAAGTCGTTTCTGATTGTGAGTATGTATTTGTCACCGGCCATCCCCGTTTCCTGAAAGGGAAGGGACTGGTATCGACTTATCGGGAAAAAGCCGACCGGCTTTATGAATTACAGATCGGGATGCAGCCGATAGAAAAACCGATCGTCATACCTAATATCTATTTTGATGTGGCTAAATGGGAGTTACGTCCGGAGGCACGACAGAATCTGGAAGAATTATTGACTATTCTGGAGGATAATCCGAATATAACGATAGAGTTGTCCGCTCATACGGATATGGTGGGAAACGACGAAGCTAATCGGATTTTATCCGAACACCGGGCTCGGGCTGTGGTCGATTATTTGATCGGGAAAGGGGTGTATTGGGACCGGCTTGAAGCGAAAGGATACGGGGAAACTCAACCCCGCCAAATCAATGAAAAGGATGCCCGTGAATATCCGTTCTTTAAAGTCGGGGAGGTATTGAACGAAAGGTTTGTCGGCCGTTTGAGAGGAGAGCAACGGGAAACGGCCTTGCAATTGAATCGGAGAATCGAGTTTAAAGTATTGCGTACGAATTATAAGCCGGGACCGAACTCTTTATTCAATCCGAACCAGATGGCTGTTGCTGCTGAAGAAGGAACTAAAAAAATCGGAGAGACTCAGTTGAGGGAATTAAGGGCGGTAAAAGGCCGTTTTTTTACTTTGCAGTTGGGCGTATTTAAAAATGTACCTGCTGTCCTCAATCAGTTTCGGGTAGTGTTTACAGAGAAATTAAGCCATGGGGTTGTGCGTTATTGTACCGGTGTATACGATACCCGTGAAGAAGCACAACAAGCTGCTGCAGCTTTAAAACAAAAAGGGATCGGGTATCTGATTAAAGAATTCGAATTCAGCCATTGAACTATTTCAAAAAAGTCTTTCGTAACCGGTAATCGGGCTATTGCGGTTGTGTACTGTTCTTCGGAGGGCTCGGATTATTGATTGCATTTATATTGGAATATAAGTATTCCCGGAAAAAATAAATCCTTTCCTGTTTAAAGGAGCCACGTGAAAGCGTGGTTTTTTTTTATATAGGAATAATATAGTCCAAAGTAGATAGAATAAAATTTTAGCTAAAATGAATAAATTGTATAATTCATTTGCTTTTTTATCTAAAAATAGTTATTACCTTTGTTTCGGTACAAAGAGTTGTACCCAAGTTTATAATAACATGATGTAAAGTTTAATCTTTTTCAATAGGAAGTCGGCAAAACTTTTACGAAATAAGAAAGATGAACTGTATGTCGCGTAGAGATATGTGACCGATACGTTTATCCTCTTATTTCTGGGACTGCCGACTCCACTATTGAGAGGTAGACTATCGGTCACTTCTATATCTTGGAGTGTGGGCATACAATGAAAAAGGTGAAACATGAAAAAAGTATTAATCTGTCTAATCTACTTGCAGAGGGATTATTGACAGTGGTGTGTGAAAAGAATGATCTGGTGTGGACAGTTCCTTTCTCAGTAGAGCTTCATGCGCAAATTGTAAAAGAATTATTGTCGAAATTTAAGATTTCGGATAGCTGAAAAATCGATAAAAAATGCTGTTTGTTTGAGGTTTTTAGGGGGATTTTTTGTATATTTGTAACATGAAAAAGATATCGAAAAACACAGTTTTTATCACTCCGGTACGTCCTACCGAACGAAAATTTATCCTTGATTCTATGATAGCTTCTTTCCGTATAGAAGGGATTTTTATTCCGGAAGCAAAAGTTCAGGCTATTTATGCCCGGGTAAATGAAAAACTCAAAAAATAGTTTCTATAATTCTTTGCATCGGGAGATAATTTTTTTCGCTGACCCGCTGTACGGCAACGACGTAGTCCCTGAAATGTATTTTATCGAACCTTAATCCTTCATAGCCTTGTTTGCGTACCATTAGATTCGCCAGGATACGGGCCGTCCGGCCATTTCCTTCCCGAAAAGGATGGATGAAAAGCAATTCTCCGTGGACGATGGCTACATCTTTGGCTAAAGAAGCCTTATCGGGATAAGTATCGGGTAATTTTTTCAGAATTTCATCTTCAAAAAATTGCATGCTCTGTGGTATAAACAGAGCAGAAGGGAAGAGGAATCCTCCTTTCGACATATTGACCGTCCGGTATCTTCCTGCAAAGGTGTAGAGTTCTTTCAGAGCCAGTTTATGTATATTGCGGATATATTGACAGTCGAAACGAGTGGCGGTAGTCAGTGTTTCGGTCAGCATGATTTCAGCTAACAGGAATCCTTCGAATTCTGCTTCTGCAATCTCCCCGGGACGGGTTAAACCGAGCCGGTTAGGCAGACATTGGCTTTCTTCTTCATTTGTCGTATACTTGCTCATGACAAAATAGCTGAATAGACTGCTGTAAATATAAGTATTTTTCAGGACTTATTTTTCAGATGCTTATCTTTATAACCGCTTATACTTTATTTCCCCGAATTTTGTTTTATCGAACTGCCGAATAGGAGATCATAGACAAAGGAGAGAAGCGGGTTATTCTAAAAATCCGTTTCAAAGACCCGGTGTTAAGACACCTCGTGTCGGAAATAAATCTGTATCTTTGTACAAATAAAACGATCGAACGATGAAATCAGATTATATTCCGGCCCCGATAGATGTCAGCGATATACAACTACCTTCGGAATTATGCGAATTGGCCGAGATCATTGCAAAAAATGTACATGAAGTATGGGCTGCAGGCCGTTTGGCCGAAGGATGGAAATATGGTTCCGAAAGAAATGATATGCTTCGTACTCATCCCGGTTTGGTGCCTTATGAGGAATTGTCCGAAACGGAAAAAGATTACGACCGCCGGACAGCCATGGAGACTTTAAAATTGATTCAGAAAATCGGCTTCGGGATAAAAAAAGTGAAAAACTAAACGTTTTTCACTTCGACACCGATTCTTTTATATTCTTTGGTTAGGATATCTGCAAATTGTTCGATATCCAGTTTCTTGGCGATGATTTTTTTTTCCTTATCCAGGAGATACATGACCGGAGTAGAATCGATGTGATAGTATACCCTGAAATTAGTTTGATTCTGAGGATCCCAACAGTTGATGAAATCGAATAGTTCATGTTCGGTAACAAAATTTTCCCATTTTTCTTTATCGTTCTGAGTGTGTACGGCAAATACTTTGAAACCATAAGGTTTGAATTTATCCAGTAATCCTGTTTTGACCTGAGGTACCTGTTTTTTACAATGTCCGCAATCGGCTTCCCAGAAAAGCAATAACGTAAAGGGGGCTTCGGTTTCATATAGACTGACCCAATCGCCGTCCATAGTCGGCAGCTTCAATTCCTGCGCTTTCAGGCCGATCAGATTATATTGCGTAAGGATCACTTCCCGTTCGATATTTTCGAGGGTCTTTTTGTCTACCCAGTCGGCCTCGCCTGTCAGGTAATATTTTTTTGCCAGATATACAAAGGCGGCGTCCATTCCCATATACTTGTTCGATAGGGCATAATTGAAACAATAGCTTACCAGATAGCGGAACATGGCTTTACAACCTCTCGATTTTTCAATGATATTCACCGATTCTTTATAGACACTATCCGGAATCATCAATACTCTGGTATTGAAGAATTCGTCGAGCTTACTTTTGAAAATAGGAGTGCGGATTAAAGTACTGTCCTGAAAATTAGTATTGTCCCAATAATGTGCCTTTGAAAAGAGGTATTCTTTTTTTTGTATTTCAAAATCCCGGTTGGGGGTATTTTCAGGTATTTCTTTTGAAAAATCAGGAGTAGGAACGGAGAGTGTAAAATTGGCGAAGGTAGCTAAAGCCGAGTTCGGAAATTGTTTGCAAAGTCCGGCGATATGATCACGGACTTCCTTATCGATCTGATCGAATCGGGCGGAATATTTCTTTTTTGCTTCGGGGCTTGTTTTTGCCGGATCTTTTTCCATGGCTTCTTTGATCTGCCGGCTTTTTTGGGTTGCCGAAGTCATTACTTTTTGAAAACCCAGAAAAGCTGTATTTTCAGGCGAACCTTCAAAACGGATTTTATCTATGACCTGGAGGGTATCGGTTGTGATGGAAAAATTTTGGTTATCCCCGATCATAATATCGAAATAATTACTGGGGGAGAAAAGGAGAATATACATTCCCCGTGCCAGTTTTTTATTGTTTTTCTGGAAATATCCCGTACCGTTGCTATTGATTTGGGCCGTATCTACAGCGTAAACTTTTCCCTCGAAATAATTGGCGAGGATAACTTGTTTATTAGACATTTGTGGAATATTCACCTGGATTTTATATCCCTGTGCAAACGAACCGACGGACTGAAAGCACAGTCCGCATACCAAAAGTAAGAATAAATTTTTCATATTCATCGAATTATACACACACCTAAATACCCTTTCGGGCTATACTTAGTTCTTGAAATAATCGGCGATCACCTTGTCGGCTGCTTCAAAGCCCAACCGGGAAGCGATCTCCAGGTCTTTTAAAGCTTCCTCGGATTGGTAGAGTGCCATTTTAGCAATGGCCCGGTTATAATAGGAACGGGCACTCGAAGGATCGATATCGATCGCTTCGGTGTAATCCCTGACCGCTGCTTCTAGTTGGCCTTGTTTCTGCAATACTACTCCCCGATTGAAATACAGAGCACTGGAATTCAAACCGAATTCTTTTGCCTTCGCAACTTCTAAATCGACATTTTTTCCGAGGCGCAGGGCTTCGTTATAATCTTTTAAAGCCCCTTCGAGATCGTTCATCCTGAACCGGGCTATTCCCCGGTAATGGTAAGCCTGGATAAAATCGGGACGCAGGCTGATCGTCTGGGAATAGTCCTGAATGGCATTGGCATAAATACCCAGATTTTCATAAAGAATACCCCGGTTAAAATAAGCATCTGCATGATCCGGATAATTGGCTATGACATAGTTGAAATCTGCTAAAGCTTCTTTGTAACGGCGGGTATTGGCATACGAAATAGCCCGGTTGTAATAAACCGGAAACCAGGTATTGTTTATACTCAGAGCGTTGTCGAACTCGGTAATCGCTTGCTCATACAGGTTTTGTTTCATATATTCCAGTCCACGCTTATTAGCCTGTTTCACTTTACTGTTACAGGCTGTCAGGAAAATTACTACTATAAGCAATAATTGATATCTCATTGGAATATGATTTTCTATACACTATTCGGGCAGATGCCCAACGATTTGACAAAGTTAACGAATCGTCCTGAATAATTAAAACATTGATTCTATTTTTCTCTCTCTTTTCCATATAATTTCGGGATTAGATCCGCCCGATGGATTCTACGGAGCAGGGTCATGATCTGTTCCCGGAATTCTCTTTTATACCAAAAGAAAAACATGTTTTGTTGTTTTTTTTCTTTTTCTGATTTTGCTGTGTCGATTTTTTGCAGCGAATAGGGGTGATAACCGGAATAGTAAATGGTGGTCGCCACAGTCATCGGCGTGGGGGTAAAGTCTTGCACCTGTTCGAGTTTAAAATCCAGAGCTTTTGTGGCTACAGCTAATTCCGCCATATCTTCGGGGCGGCAACCCGGATGAGAGGAGATAAAATAAGGAATGATTTGTTCGTTCAAACGGTGTTTTCGGTTAATCTCATCGAAAATCGATTTCAGTTGCTGGAACAAACCGAAAGCAGGTTTGCGCATCAAACCTAACACTGTAGGAGAACAATGTTCGGGAGCAACTTTGAAACGTCCGGATACGTGGTGACGAATGACAGTCTCAAGATATCGTCTATTCGTTTTATCAACTTCTTTATTTCCTGTATCACTTAAACACAAATCATACCGGATCCCGGAACCAATAAAGCAATGTTTGATGCCGGGAACCTGACGGGCCTCTTCGTAAATTCGTAATAAGGGTCCGTGGTCTGTATTCAGGTTTTTACATACGGTCGGATAGGCGCAGGAAGCCCGTTTACACAACCGGCAAATTTCCTCATTTTTACCTTTCATGTGATACATATTGGCCGAGGGGCCTCCCAGGTCGGTAACGGTACCTTTAAAGTCGGGCATGGCGGTGATTTGTTCCAACTCTTGCCGTATCGATTCAGGAGAGCGCGAAACAATGAATTTTCCTTGATGGGCAGAGATGGTGCAAAAAGCACATCCCCCGAAGCATCCCCGGTGCAAAGTCACGGAATGCCGGATCATATTATAGGCCGGAATTTCTTTCCCTTTGTAACGGGGGTGAGGCAGACGGGTGAACGGTAAAGCATAGACGGCATCGAGTTCCCGGGTAGTCGGCGGAGGATAAGGAGGATTGACAATCACTTGCCGGTTATCTACGGGCTGAATCAGACGGGCCGCTTCGATACTGTTCGATTCTTCTTCGATATACCGGAAATTTTCGGCATGGTGTTTTTTATTACTCAGACAAGATTCGTGGGAGTGTAGAATGATCGTTCGCCACTTTTTATTGGTCGCGACAGTTTCATCACCGGCTCTCAGGACGGCGGTCTGTGGTATGTTGGTCAGATTGCGGAAGGGAATTCCTTTTTGCATCAACCGGCAAATATCGGTCAACGGTTTTTCTCCCATACCGTAGATCAGCATATCGGCTCCACTATCGATCAGGATAGAGGGTTGTAAGGTATCCTTCCAGTAATCGTAATGGCTGAGACGGCGTAAAGAAGCTTCGATTCCTCCGATAATCACCGGGGTATCGGGATATAGTTTTTTCAGGATACGGGTATAAACGATCGAAGGCATATCGGGACGTGCACCTGCCCGTCCATCCGGGGTATAGGCATCGTCCGACCTCCGGCGTCTGGCAGCAGTATAATGGTTGACCATCGAATCCATACTTCCGGCACTGACACCGAAGAACAGACGGGGAGTACCTAGTTTTCGGAAATCCCTTAAATCATCCTGCCAGTTGGGTTGAGGCACCAAAGCGACTTTCAGTCCCAGAGATTCCAGTAATCTTCCTACGACAGCTCCTCCGAAAGAAGGATGGTCGACATAGGCATCTCCTGAGAACAGGATGACATCCGGAACATCCCAGCCTCGTTCCTTTACTTCTCTGACAGAAGTTGGAAGCCATTGTAATGTTTGCGTCGTATTCATTCATTTGAGATATTGCGCAAAGATAACTAATTTTTGTACCTTTGCCCTCCCCAAAGTTGAAAACCTCGGTGACCGAAGAGCGTCTTTGGGTATTTTTAGATATTTTTGACGATATGAAAAAAGTAAATATTATCAGTCTGGGGTGTTCGAAGAATCTGGTCGATACCGAAATGCTGTTGAAACAACTGGATCAGGCAGGCTATGATACTGAAACCGATGTAGAAAATTCGGATGCAGAGGTGGTTATTGTGAATACCTGTGGATTTATCGGGGATGCGAAAGAAGAATCGGTAAATACCATTTTGGAACAAGTGGAACGGAAGAAAGAAGGGATTGTAGAACAAGTATATGTGATCGGTTGTTTATCACAACGTTATGGAGCAGAACTTCAAGAAGAAATTCCAGAGGTTGATGCTTTTTTCGGTAAGTTCGATTGGAAAGGGGTATTGGAGCGGATGGGTGAACATTTCGACGAGCGGATCCGTAATCAACGGGTTTTAACTACACCGGACCATTATGCTTATCTGAAAATTTCGGAAGGATGTAACCGCACTTGCTCTTATTGTGCTATACCGATCATGACCGGAAAACACAAGTCCAGGGATTTTGAAGAATTGCTGGAAGAATGCCGGGCATTGGTAAAGGGGGGAGTCAAGGAAATTTTGGTGGTCGCTCAGGACTTGACTTATTACGGTATAGATTTGTATGGAAAAAATCGGTTGGCAGAACTGATCGGGCGGATTGCAGATATAGAGGGCCTGGAATGGATTAAGCTGCATTATGCTTACCCGGCCGGATTTCCGTTAGAATTGTTAACGGTGATGCGTGAACGTCCTAATGTATGCAAATACCTGGATATCGCCCTGCAACATTGTAGTGATCATATGCTGCAACAGATGCGAAGAGGCATATCTAAGAAACAAACCATAGAACTGATACGTAAAATCCGGCAGGAAGTACCTGGGATATTTATCCGTACGACTCTAATGACCGGACATCCCGGGGAGACTGCCGAAGACTTTGAGGAACTTTGTGAATTTGTCCGGGAAATGAGGTTCGAACGCTTGGGAGTATTCCCTTATTCACATGAAGACGACACCTGGTGTGACCGGCATTATCAGGATGATGTTCCCGAAGAAATCAAGAGGGAACGGGCCGGGCGAATCATGCAGATACAAGCCGGTATAGCCGAAGAGATCGGGCGTTCACAAATCGGACAGGTTGTGAAGGTACTTATCGACCGGCAGGAAGAGGAGTATTATGTCGGGCGTACCGAACACGATTCTCCTGAAGTAGACCCCGAGGTTTTGATTCCTGGTGAGAGAACTTTGCAAGTCGGTGAATTTTACCGGATGGTGATTACCGGGGCAGACGAATACGATTTATTTGCTGAAATCAGGGAAGAAGAATAGTTTGCACTGTATAATTATAATAAAAAACGGAAAACAATGAAAGAAATGAAATTAATGTTGTTGGTGCTGCTGGTTGCGGTAACCGGATGTAAAAGTAGTGACAATTCACTGACTTTGTTAAGAGCCAAAGAATGGCAATTGAAGTCGATGACTGAAAATGGAAAGGAAGTAAAGAATCCTCAGCAAATTCCGACTCTGGTATTTAGCGATAGTAGTGCGGTATATGGTTCTGCAGGATGTAATCGTTTCTTCGGAACTTATGAAGTTGGGGAAAAAGGGAAAATGACCTTTAAGACCGGAGGGGCTACCATGATGTTTTGCCCGGATATGCCTTTCGAAGATGCTTATTTAAAGGCATTGAACAAGGTAGAGCAGTATATGGTAACGGATCAGGAGTTGCAGCTTAAAGGAAAAGATCAACTGCTCATCGTGTATGTACCTGTCGATACCACCCAACGCATCGGAGTGGCCGAGGACGATCACGGATGTAATGCAGCTGCAGGTTATACCTGGTCGGAAGTAAAACAGAATTGTATCCGTTTGTTCGAAGACGGCGTGCAGTTGGTGTCTGAAACGGATAAATCCAGTTCTTCGGCTGCTTATGTCGTTTTTGCTGCCGATTCGTTAAAAGCAGAAGTATATGTTCCCGGGCATGATAATCATCCGGTGCTCGACCGCCGTACTCTTCCTGCAGGAGGATATGTCTGGAACCAGGAAGATGACGACACTTACAATGTACGCCGGCTCGACGGGAAATGGGTGATCGAACAACGGGGGAAGGTACTGTATAAACAAGCTGACAAATAATATCGATAACTTAAAAGAGTCCTCATTGCCGGGGACTCTTTTTTTGGGAACTTATGAAGTTATTTAAATCTAGGTTTATTTCGTTAATAATTCGTCTTCGGTGATCGGAATTGTCGAACCGGTCGCTTCTGTCGGTCGTCTAACTTTTTCTATCACTGACCGGCGGAACTCCTCACTTCGCAAAAAACTTTACGTTACGTTTCCGTCAGACACCACCGGTCGGGCGTTCAGAAAAAG